>ENA-OQLB01000147-OQLB01000147.1-human-gut-metagenome-genome-assembly--contig:-NODE-147-length-40694-cov-4.915991_pt1 | contig 40694 bp, 47 predicted proteins | sample MGYA00242656_ERZ504813 | MGnify/ENA primary metagenome ERZ504813 (study PRJEB26092, sample SAMD00036388) | human gut metagenome | host: Homo sapiens | study: EMG produced TPA metagenomics assembly of... | reverse complement strand
CCGTGTCAATCACTTCGCTGATTGCACGAGGATGCATGTTTTGGCTTGAATGCATCTCGCCCCATCGCCAAAGGCGATTTAAAATGGCGAGATGCGTTGCTGGTCGCACATCGTGTGAACAGTAACGTTTTATCTGCAATCATCTTATCATTCCATGCTTATTTTGAAAAATATATAAATTTATGCATTTGTCATAGTTTGAAACTATGGTGAGTAACCCTCTATTATATTTATGGACTATCACTCCACCCAAAAAACATAATCATCTTTTCTTGGTTTCGCCTCTGCTGTTTCTTCATCCGGATACCCAAGTACACAGTGTCCGATACCTTCATACTCTCCTGTCACTCCAAGATCAGACAGAATCTGCTTTCCTTCTTCACTCTCAAACTCTTCCTTTGCACGATGAATCCAACAACTTCCAATTCCTTCTGTATGTGCTGCCAGCATCAGATTACCCATTACAAGACTTCCATCATACACATGTGTTGGCCAGTCTTTCTCTGCCAGTACAACCAATACCACAGGTGCTCCATAGAACGGATCGAATCCTTCGTCCCATCCACCAATCTTACGATTCATCTCTGAAAGTTTATCCCGTAATTCTTTATTTGTCACTGCCAGAATAATAGATGCCTGGTGTCCTCTTCCATTTGCTGCATAAGTACCTGCCTCTACAATTCGCTCTATTATGTCTCTTGGAATCATGTCAGTTTTATACTTGCGAACACTTCGTCTGTTGATCATTGCTTCTCTTGTTGTCTCTACTTGTTTCATTTTGGATTCCCTCCCTGTTGATTTCTTTCATTGATGTATTGTTTCTAATAAGAATACTACACCTATTATACATTATCAAGAATTGTATTTAACAAAAAGGGCGAAGCTTACACCTCATCGGTACAAATCTTCGCCTTTTCTTTCACTTTTTCAACTATATTCCTTTCACCCTTGATCAAATCACAAGAATCTCATCCTGCACCGATCCGTACACTTTCGTTTCTCTCTCCGAAGTAATATGAACATCATATTCCAGTCTTACACCATACTTCTCTGTATACAGTCCCGGCTCTATGGAAAACATCGTCCCCGGAAGCAGACAGCGATCATCATGTGTCTCATAATCATCCAGATTTGCGCCGATTCCATGACATCTATGACCGATATTATGTCCTGTCCGGTGCATCAGATACTGTGCACATCCAAGCTGTTCAAACCGTTCTTTCAGCCTGCGGTCTACTTCATATCCTCTGACAGTTTCTCCTGCATCTAATCTCGCCTGAATAAACCGTCTTGCATCTTCACGTGCATCATATACTATCTGAAACCATTTCTTGTACTCCGGCTCAATCTTCTCTCCGACATTCATACACCAGGATACATCATAATATACCGCATCTTCCTCAGGGAGACGGCCGGCGATATCTATGATCAGACGGCTGCCTTCACAAATCTGCTTCGAACCATTTTCCTTCGGTTCATATCCCGGATCACAAGCATGCTCATCAATACCGAAAAACGGTGGTGAATCCATATAGATATTCTCCCGCCCTATCAGTTCCTGCATCTGCTGAAGCATCGCATACTCATCAATATAATTACCTGCATCTATATTCTCTCTGATCCAAGAAAATGTATCAGTAAGAATCTTATGTATGATAACTCCGGCCTGTCGGTGTGTCTCTATCTGATGTTCCGTTAGTACTGCACCGAAATGCTGCATCAGATCTGCACTTGTAACCGGCTCGATTCCGTAAGTTCTAAGATACTCGATCAGCCGGCATCCATAGAGCTGATTGTCGGGACATTTCCACCCGGAGAGTACTGGCAGGCAATCTTCATGCCCGGCTTCAACAGCTCTGACAGCACTTTTTTCTGTCCTTCGATTCCATGATATAACATTTTCTCTCCCGGAAGGTGATCAAGCAGAAGCGGTTCAATTGCCGAAAGAACCTTGGTGGGTTCTCCCTGCGACGGAATCAGATAGAACAACCTTCTTGTACAGAAACGATTTCCAAGCTCAAGAAACTCTTTTGTGATAAAATCATGTCCCTGGAAATCTGTAAATAACCATCCGTCAAGTTTTGCTTCCTGCAATAACTTCTGTATCTTTGCAATATCCAACTTAATAATTCTCCTTTTTGATTATCAGGCATACGTACTATGGCATTGACTTCCTATACTCATTGATTCCTTATGCTCCAAGAATTCTCTTGTAAGCCTTCTTCACCGGCACATACAGAATCGCAATTCCTACTACTGTAAATCCTGCATTGATGATCGTAGCCGGGATAGATGTGATCTCTGCCGCCAACGCTGCGCTCCAGGAACTGCCGAGAACAACCAGTTCAACGGTTGACCAGATAAAGTCTACGATAATGTTCGTAACTCCATAGATAGCCGCACAGAGGACCGCATAACCATATTCCTTCTTCGCATCTCCCTGCGCTTTTTTCTTCAGAGCCTGAAAGATCACGCCCACAAGCAGACATTTGATGATCGTGCTGACGAACACATTCGGGATTGCCTGAATATAACCGTTCAATACATCAAATACGACAAGTCCGAGAACTCCTGCCACAGTTGACAGCTTAGGTCCAAGCATTAATACTGCAAGCATTACGAAAATGTGTCCGAAATGCAGAAATGGTGTTCCGACAGCCGCCGGAAGCGGAATACGGAAAGACTGGATTCCCAGATAAATAATAGCTGCAAAAAATGCAGTCATTACGATTTTCTTTGTGCTGATACTTTCGTTTTTCATATCTTGTAAATCTCCTGTTTGTTATCTCTTATGTTGAGTAATTACCTGACGGATAATGTCAGACTTGTAAGTGAATTTTCCCAACATACCGCCTTATTATATCAGCGCCCTGGTCTGTTAGATATATCCAGTTTTAAAATATTTATACAAGCCAGTTTTATAGTTATATAACAAAACAAGTAAAACAACACAGAAAAAAAACGTCCCCCGGGGAAATCCCCGGAGAACGTTTTTCTTTCAACTTATATTCTTAATGTAATCCATATATGGATGACAAAAGTATTACAGAAGTCCTCCGATAGAAAGGAACAGTGGAGCGAATACAAGTGATACAACTGTCATAAGTTTGATCAGGATGTTGATGGACGGACCTGATGTATCCTTGAACGGATCTCCTACAGTATCTCCAACAACGGCTGCCTTATGAGCCTCACTACCTTTTCCGCCGTGGTTTCCTTCTTCGATATACTTCTTAGCGTTATCCCATGCACCACCTGCATTTGACATGAAGATCGCCATAAGAACTCCTGTTACGAGGGATCCTGAAAGAAGTCCGCCAAGAGCGTCAACTCCAAGAAGAACACCTACTACTACAGGAACGATAACTGCCATCAGACCTGGAAGAAGCATCTCGTGAAGTGCTGCTGTTGTAGAAATAGCAACGCATGACTTGTAGTCAGGTTTCTCTTCACCTTTCATGATGCCTGGTTTCTCACGGAACTGACGTCTAACTTCCTCGATCATTGAATATGCAGCCTTAGATACAGACTCCATAGTGAATGCTGAGAAGAGGAATGTAAGCATACCACCGATAAAGATACCGATGATTACTTTGTAGTCAAGAAGGTTGATGGATTTCAGACCTACTGTCTCCGCATAAGATACGAACAGCGCAAGAGCTGTAAGTGCTGCAGAACCGATAGCAAATCCTTTACCCATAGCTGCTGTTGTATTACCTACAGAGTCAAGCTTGTCTGTAATGTCACGAACGGACTCATCAAGACCGGACATCTCTGCGATACCACCAGCGTTGTCTGCGATCGGACCATATGCATCAACTGCAACAGTGATTCCTGTTGTAGAAAGCATACCAACTGCTGCAAGAGCAATTCCATACAGACCAAATACATTATAAGAAACAAAAATACCAACACAGATCAGAAGCAGCGGGATAGCTGTTGATTTCATACCAACTGCAAGACCACTGATGATTGTTGTAGCTGCACCTGTCTCAGACTGCTCTCCGATTCCTTTAACCGGTTTGTAATCTGCTGATGTGTAGTACTCTGTGATGTTACCAATGATAACACCAACAATCAGACCAGCGATAACTGCGATTGCTGCGTTCATGTTTCCAAAAAGCACCCAGCTAAGTGCTAAAGAAGCAATGATTACGATTGCTGAAGAAGCATAGCTTCCTTTTGTAAGAGCTTTCTGAGGATTTGTGTTCTCTCCGCCTCTTACGAAGAATGTTCCAAGGATAGAAGCGATCAGACCACATCCTGCGATTGCAAGTGGGAATAATACTCCTGAAACTTCGCTTACTGCAACACCAAGTGTCAGTGCTGAGATCAGAGATCCACAGTAAGACTCGAAAAGGTCAGCTCCCATACCTGCTACGTCACCTACGTTATCTCCAACGTTGTCAGCGATAACAGCCGGGTTACGCGGATCATCTTCCGGGATACCTGCTTCTACTTTACCTACAAGGTCAGCTCCAACGTCTGCTGCCTTTGTATAGATACCACCACCAACACGTGCAAACAATGCGATGGAAGAAGCACCAAGGCTGAATCCGAATAATACATCTACATTCTTAGTTACGATGTACACAAGGCTGACACCAAGTGCACCAAGTCCAGCAACACACATACCCATAACGGCACCACCTGAAAATGCGATGGAAAGAGCTTTGTTCATTCCGCTCTCTTTAGCTGCGTTAGCTGTTCTGACATTTGCCTTAGTAGCAACTGTCATTCCGCAGTAACCTGCGATTGTTGAGAACAGAGCACCTACTACGAAGCAAACTGCTGTTACCCAGTTACCTACTCCTAATCCGATCAGTACGAAAAGTACTACTACGAATACAATAAGGATCTTGTACTCTGCTGTCAGGAAAGCACGTGCACCATCTGCGATTGCACCGGCAATTTCCTTCATTCTTTCTGTTCCGGCATCCTGTCTGCTAACCTTTGCTGCAAGATACGCTGCAAAAAGAAGAGCAATGACAGCTGCAACTGGAACCAGATACATATAATTGTTCATTCTTAATTTTCCCTCCTGAATTTCAATATCATATGTTTGTATTACACTATATCACATTTTTTTAGCTTTTTAAAGAAAAATTTTATATTTATTTAACTCTCTTTACATAAAATAGTATTTTTTTCACATTTTTCTTTTCAAATTATATGATAATCTAAAAAATTTTTAGGTATTTTTTACCATCCTGTGTTGTTTTTTACGCTGTTACTTCTTATTAAATATAGTAGTATATAAGATTTCAATCTTATTTATAAAAAAATTTATTCAAAAAATCGTTCAATAATCATAAAAATAATCTCCGGAAAAACAGTCTTTACTGCTTTTGGGAGATTATTTTTTTTATCAAGTATTATTCTACATCTTTCAATGCTTCGAGATCTTCTTCTCCTGTACGTACTTTTACTACTTTCTGCACGTTGTATACAAAGATCTTACCATCACCGACATGTCCTGTATACAGTGTCTTGGATGCTGTTTCGATGACTTTCTCAACCGGAATATTTCCAACGATAACTTCTACTTTTACCTTTGGCAGAACAGTAACGTCCATCTCAACTCCACGGTATTTCTCGCCGGCACCTTTCTGGATACCGCATCCCATAACCTGGGTAACTGTCATTCCTGTAACACCAAGATTGTTCAATGCTGCTTTCAGGCGCTCATACTTGGAAAGTTTTGCAATAATAACAACTTTGTGCATTCCTGTATCTGCATCTACCGGTCCGGCTACAGGTACAGCTGCTGCTCTCTGGATTGGAGATGCTGTGTCATAATCTGCTACACCAAGATCTGTGTTTTCATTTTCATTCATTGCACCTTCTGTAATATCCATGATGCTGAATCCTGCATATGCTGATGCAAGACCATGCTCCTTGGAATCCAGACCAACAATCTCTTCTTCCTCTGAAACACGAAGTCCAATTGTCCTATCGATTACTTTGAAGATAATTGTCATTGTTACAACTGTCCAAGCAAGAACTGTTACTACACCAAGAAGCTGTGTTCCGAGAAGTCCGAATCCACCGCCGTAGAACAGACCTTTCAGTGTGCTTTCCGGCGCATTTGTTGTTGTAAAAAGACCAACTGCGATTGTTCCCCAGATACCATTTAAGCAATGAACCGCTACGGCACCAACCGGGTCATCTACATGCACTACATTATCACAGAACCAAACGCCAAATACTACGAGAACTCCTGCAACTGCTCCAATGATCAGTGCTCCTAATCCATCTGTCACATCACAAGGTGCTGTGATTGCTACCAGGCCTGCGAGGGATGCATTCAGACACATAGACACATCTGGTTTTCCATAACGAAGCCATGTGAAGATCATACATACAACGGTTGCTGTTGCCGGTGCGATTGTTGTTGTCATAAAGATAGATGCAAGCTGTGGGCCTGTTGTTGCTGCCGCACCGTTGAATCCATACCATCCAAACCAGAGGATGAAACATCCAAGAGCACCTATTACGAGGTTATGTCCTGGAAATGCGTGGACTTTTGTTACTTTTCCATTCTTATCTCTTGAGAATTTACCAATTCTGGCTCCTTCCATTGCAGCTCCGATAAATGCTGTTACTCCACCTACATGTGAATTGCACAAGATCCTGCAAAATCATGGAAGCCAAGCTGTGAAAGCCATCCGCCTCCCCAGATCCAGTGTGCTTCGATCGGATACACAACTGCGGAGATCATTGCAGAATAAATACAATAGGAAAGAAACTTTGTTCTTTCTGCCATGGCTCCTGATACGATTGTTGCTGCTGTCGCACAGAATACCAGGTTGAATACGAAATTAGACCAGTCAAAGTTTGCATAATCTGTGAAGATTCCAAGTGTCGGAATTCCTACCAGTCCGCCAAGTGCATCTTCTCCAAGCAATAATCCAAAACCAAGGAAAATAAACACGATTGTTCCGATACAAAAATCCATCAGATTCTTCATGATAATGTTACCGGCATTCTTTGCTCTGGTGAATCCTGTCTCTACCATAGCGAATCCTGCCTGCATAAAGAATACAAATGCAGCTCCGATCAGGAACCAGATGCCGAACACTTCTGTTCCGACTGTGCTTGAAATCTGAGTAATAATTTCTTGTGTCATACTACTTCCTCCTCATACCTGAAAACTAAAAAGGCGCATCCCACAGCTTCCCTGAATCATCCCCCCCTGAATCGGTTCTTGCTGTGAGACACACCTTTGTGTCATTGAGACCTGCCGCTATTTGCGGCAAATCTATAGGTACCATATTTTATTAAAAGAAAAAGGCAACTCTGAGATCTGTTTCTCAAAGCGCCTTTGCTTTTATGTCACGTAGTTTACTCCCCGAGCCAAATATTGTCAACCTATATTTTTACTTTTCGTAAATTTTCTGATTTTTTATACTTTTCATGCATTTCTTTCATATATTTTCACAAAACAGAGTGCACTCTTGCAATATAAACCACCATCTGCTAAAATTTATCTTATGAATCAAGAGCAATCCGCTCTTTTCAATAATTGTAACTATTTCAAGCATATTAAATTATAAGGAGGACTCTAAAATGAGCAAAATTGATGAAATCAGAAGCGCTATGGTCGCTGCAATGAAGGCAGGAGACAAAGAACGAAAAGCCGCACTTTCCTTTCTGCTCTCCTCTCTGAAGAATAAAGCTATCGACAAACGTGCCGACCTGACAGAAGAGGAAGAAGGACAGGTAATCTTAAAAGAAATCAAACAGTTAAAAGAAACAATTGATATGACACCTGAAGATCGTACAGATCTGATTGAAGAGGCTCAGAAGCGTCTTGCTGTTCTTGAAGAATATGCACCAAAGATGATGAGCGAAGATGAGATCAAAGCAGTGATCACATCCGTTCTTGCAGATCTTGGTATCGATGCTCCTACAGCAAAGGATAAAGGTAAGATCATGAAAGAACTCATGCCGAAGGTAAAAGGCAAAGCTGATGGTAAAGAAGTCAATCAGATTCTTGCCGGCATGATGAAATAAATACAGATTCCAAAATAAAGACGTAGCAAAGAGGGGGTCGCACTAAACGACACCCTCTTACTTTTTGTTAATTATTTCATTTTTTCTGCTTATTTTGTTATCTGTTTTCCCACTTATGATAAATCGCCTCAAGTGCATCTACCGCACCATCGATTCCAAGAAGACTTGAATTCAGCAGAATTGCATTCGCTTCAATACTGCCCCACTTACGGTCTGTTCTACCTTCATAATACAGGCGTCTCTCTCTGTCAATCTTCTTAATCTTATCTACAGCCTCTTTCTCGGAAAGCTTATAGATATCCATGATTCGATTGATTCTATCATCCTTATAAGCATAGATAAATGTATTCACAACATTTGAATAATCCCCAAGAACATAATCTGCACAGCGTCCCACGAAGATTCCAGGTCCGCGTTCCGCAAGCTTGCGGATGATTGCCGACTGTGCGTCAAAAAGTTGATCACTTAATGGTTTCTCCACTTCCGGACTGAGCATAAATGTAGTATAATCACCCATTCCAATATAATAGCTTGATAACACATTTCCAAGTCTCGTCTCATCTACTCTTCCAGCATCTTCGTTCGAAATTCCAAGATCTCTTGCTGCCATTCGAATCAGATTGTGATCGTAAAGAGGAATGTTCAGTCTCTCTGCCAGTCTGTTTCCTACTTCATGACCGCCACTTCCGAACTGTCTTCCAATTGTAATAATTGTGTGATCCATCATAAGCAAGTCCTCCTTTTTCTGATAATTCTATTCTATCACTCTTTGAATTAAGAAAAAAGACTTTCTTCCTGTTTTCCGCTAACAATTTTGTAATACTGTTTCGAAGTCACCATGTAGACAATGATATAGAATAATGCAAATACTAAATAGGAGCACACTGTCACCAGAATCAGGAATTTCTGTCAGAAAAAGCAAGCAGATGCACCATTTTTTCTATCATTGGAAATGCAAATGCCGTATGAATTCCGGCAGCCACAAGAGGCAGGAAGAATACTGTCATTACCTGAGAATTGATCGTCTGACGCACTTCTTTCTGTGTCATCCCCACTTTCATCAGAATCTGGAATCTGTCCTGATCCTCATAGCCTTCTGTAATCTGTTTATAATAAATGATCAGCACCATTCCAAGAATGAATACGACTCCAAGAAGGATTCCAAGGAAGAACAGACCGCCGTACAAAGCCTGGTAATCAGCTCTTGATGCGGCTCTGCTGTCTGTAGAAGCTCCAAAAAATAGGGTATCTGATTCCGCTGATTCCTGTTCAGCCAATGCATTGATTTTCTTGTCAATCTCGTTTTGAATCTGGATCTGCTCTTCATCTCCACAGGACAGATCAAAATTGTAGTACCATTCTCATAAGAACCATTGACACCGTAAACGGAAACATTTCCTTCTTCCAAAGCTTTTATATCTTCCAGTCCGGAAACCACCAGATAGAAGCTGCTGTTCATATTTGCCATATTATTTCCATTTGAAATCATTTTATCCAAATGTCCTTTAATCCTCCATGTCCCGGAATTCTCCACCGTGATCTGATCATAGGGGAAATCGGAATCTTTCGCATACAGATACGCTTCCCCGGGAGCAAGCTCCAGATTCGTCCCCATGATCCGATTATACGCTTCCAACGGCAGAGCATAGAACATTTTTAAATGATCAAATGTATTCACTTCATTGACTCCCGGAGCATTCTCCGGATTAAAATAGATTTCATTTTTTGAAACAATTCCACTGACTGTAAGCATCCGGTAATTCTCCGGATTCTCCGCGGTCTGGTTATGCTCTTTCAAAACATTCTGTACAAGCTCTATAATCTGTCCATTCTGTGTCTCTTTCATTTCTTCCGTCTGCTCCGGTTTCGTGTACATCTCAATCTGGACAGATTTCGGATAACGAAGATTCAAGCCATGTTCCATACTCAGATACAGGCTGGTTGTAGAAGATACCATAACCAGAACCATTGTGGACAGAATACAAATAGACGCTAATCCTGCCCCATTTCGTTTCATACGGTAAATCATGGAGGAAAGTGAAATAAAATGATTTGTTTTATAATAATATCCTTTCTTTTTCTGCATTATTTTACAAAATGTGACCGAGCCGGCAATAAATAACAGATACGTTGCAAGGATTACCAGCACGACGGCAACCATAAACCAGATCATCGCTACAAGCGGATCTTTGATTGTCAGGGATAAATAATAAGCCACACCAAGCAGAAGCAACCCGAGTACTGCAAAGATCCAGTTTGCCTTCGGAGGTTTCTCTCCTGTCTTTTCACTTTTTAAAAGTTCTACAGGTTTTAACCGATAGACGGACACAATCATCCGAAGCATGATCAATGCAAAAATGACCAGGAATAACAGTGCCGTAGCCACAAGTGCCGGAACACTGATCTTCATAGAAAGTCCAGCATTACTTCCAAGTATCTTCGCTGCCAGAAGTTCCCCCAATTTAGAAAACAGGATTCCTCCCACGATCCCTCCTGCAATCGTCACAACACTGATGAGCAGATTCTCAAGAACCATGATTTTTACAAGGTCAATTTTTCCCATTCCAAGGATGTGATACAACCCAAACTCTCTCTGTCGTCTGCGGATCAGAAATGAATTTGTGTAATACAGAAGGATCAGAGAAAAGATTGAGATCACACCAGAACCAAATCCAAGGATCATCTGCATAGTATCCCCACCTTTGATCTTGGCAAACTGCGGACTCACTGCAAGATAATCGATCAGATAGAACATCATAACCATACAGATACAAGTGATCAGATAAGGAAGATACAGCTTCTTATTTTTCTTAATTCCATTAACGGAAAGTTTCAGATAAAGTCCACTTTTCATTGTCTCTCACCACCTGTCGCAAGCATTGTAAGTGTCGCTGAGATATTCTGATAGAACTGTTCATCTGTCTGTTCGCCTTTATATACCTGGTGGAAAACTTCTCCGTCTTTAATAAATAACACTCTCCCGGCCTTGCTCGCTGCTTTGACAGAATGTGTTACCATAAGGATCGTCTGTCCCGATTGATTGATCCGCTCAAATACCCCGAGCAATTCATCCGTTGATTTCGAATCGAGTGCCCCGGTCGGCTCATCCGCCAGGATCAGTCTCGGATCTGTGATCAGCGCTCTCGCCACTGCTGCACGCTGCTTCTGTCCTCCTGACACCTCATAGGGATACTTCTCCAGAAGTCCTGCAATTCCAAGTTCTTTCACGATTGGCATCATCCTGACATTCATTTTCCTGTAATCAACTCCCTGCAGTACCAGTGGCAGTAAGATATTGTCCTTTAGATTAAATGTATCCAAAAGATTGAAATCCTGAAATACAAACCCAAGATGATCTCTCCTGAACTTGGACAGATCCTTCTCACGGATTGCTGATAACGGTTTTCCATCCAGATAAACTTCCCCTTCAGTTGGTTTATCCAATGCTGCCAGCATGTTCAGTAATGTCGTCTTACCCGAACCACTCTCTCCCATGATTGCTACATATTCGCCCTCTTCTACTGAGAATGTTACCTTAGAGAGTGCCTGTACCTGATTACCGCCAAAACGCGGACGGTATATTTTTTTCAAATTTTCTACTTCCAAAACTGTCATTTCTTACGACCTCCTCTTCTTTCTTTCAACATCCTCAGTATAACAATACAGCCAGAATGCCGACATTGATTTCTGTGACATTCCAGCTGTCTGATGTGACAATTTTGTCACTTGCTTCTCTCTGTGTGATTTAGTGTTTTACTCTGTTCTCAACGGATACTCTGCCAGATCTATTGTAAAACTGCTACCTTCCCCCAGCTTCGACACAACCGTGATCTGATGCCCAAGTTTCTTTGCCGCCATCTGACTCAGATACAGACCGATTCCCGTTGATTTCCGTTCCATTCTTCCATTATATCCCGTATATCCTTTTTCAAAGATTCTCGCAGATCCTCCGGTGCAATTCCCATTCCGGTATCTGTAACCGTCAGTTTCTTTTCTTCACTGACAGTGATCGTCACTGTTCCTTTCAGCGTATACTTCACTGCATTGGACAACAGTTGTTCAATGATAAATGAAAGCCATTTCTCATCCGTCAAAACAATCTGATCTGTCCCTTCATAGATCAGACGGATTCTCCTTCGAATAAACTGACCGGCATATTTACGGATTGATTTTCTTACAATTTCATCCAAAGGATACCGTGCGATCACCAGATCCTTCGTGCCACTGTCAAGACGCACATACCCAAGTGCCATCTCCACATACTGCTCCACCCGGAACAGTTCAGCTTTCAGATTCTGATTCGTCTCGGTATCTTCCTGCTGGAGTAATACATTCATCACAGCAATCGGTGCCTTGATCTGATGCACCCAGGTTGCATAATAGTCCTCCATGTCCTGACCGGACTTCTCCCATCTGGCATGTTCTTTTCTTTGCTGTTGTTCTTCTTTTCTGATCAGCTCCTGATATCCTGACTCAATTCCATCTTGTGCCACCGGAAGTGAATCCTCATAAGGTCCTTCTCCTTGCAGCAAATGTTCCAGCTTCTGCCCGGTTTTCTTATACCGCAAATATCCACAGAGAAGAAAAAGTAATCCAAATGCCAGACACAACACTGTCGGATAAACCGCTGCCTTCAGATTAATCTCTTCCAGCACAAAAATCAGAAAAAAGATTCCCGCACACAGCAAACTCCACAGAAGCACAAAGCGAATTCTTTTCAAATATTGTAAAAACATTTTTACTCCTTCTCGATGATATATCCACCGCCGACTTTCGTCTTGATAAAGCCTTCCATTCCCGCTTTTTCCAGCTTTTTCCGAAGTCTTCCGACATTGACTGTCAATGTATTCTCTTCGATATAATTATCTGTCTCCCACAGCTTTGTCATTAGCGTGTCTCTGCTGACCACGCGTCCTTTATTCTCCATCAATGTCTGCAAGATACGAAATTCATTCTTTGTCAACTCAATTTTTTCTCCATTATAAGTCATTGTTGTATCATAGAGGTTCAGGATTGCTCCTCTATGTTCCAACATCGGTACTTTTCCTGATAGATCATACGTTCTCCTCAGCAGAGCCTGAATCTTTGCTGTCAGTACACTTAAGTCAAACGGTTTTGCCACAAAGTCATCTCCGCCCATATTCATCGCCATGATAATATTCATATTATCCGCTGCCGAAGAGATAAAGATCACCGGCACGCTCGATATCTTACGGATCTCGTTGCACCAGTGGTATCCATTATAAAAAGGAAGCGTGATATCCAAAAGCACCAGATGTGACCGTACTCTGCAAATGTCTCAAGAACCTTTGCAAAATCTTCCACATAACGTGCTTCATTTCCCCACGCTTCCATCTCTTTTTTAATTGCCCCTGCCATCACAAGGTCATCTTCTATGATTAGAATCTTATACATTCTGCGGATTCCCCTTTCGCTCTTATCCACTACTATATATCATAGTATACAGTATTTCAAGAGCACACGGTCATACCGTATCCGGCGAAATAACCCGCTGGATATGGATTGCAAGAAATCCGATTTCTTCTTTTGCGACCGGCTGTTTCAGCTGTCTGGACATATAGTCACACACTCTCTTCGCCGCCTCTCCGGTCCTTGGGTAATTCTGAAAAATGAAATCATTAAAGTCTGCATTCGTCCCTTCACCCTTACGGTTCTCAGAATCATATAATACATATGGCTCATCAGACGTGTACATCCAAGTGAACCGCTCTCCAGCTTCTGATCGAATTCCTGTTCAATCATGGCAATCCCTTCATTTACAATCCTGGTCGCATCCAGAGTCTGGGATACTGCTCATCAGAAAGGCCTGCATGGATATGTAGCGTAATGAATCCGACTTCATCCTCTGAGATTTCATATCCTGTCAGCTGCTGTATAATTTCCCGCCCTTTCAGGGCCACTTGATACTCCTCTCCAAACAACACACGGATATCCGGTGTAAATGGATTCGGAAGCTGGCGGTTCTCCTTCGCTCTCTTCGCTGCAAGCGCAATATGATCTGCCAACGGAAGCAGCATCTCATGATTGATCTTCTGAAACACGTTCTCTGCTTCTTCAATGATCTTTCCTGTTGCCTCAATAAACTCCGGGCGGATTCCATTGACCGTTTTCAGAACAGACTCCTGCTTCCTTCTTGTGACAAGAGAATATACTTTGGCTCCGGGAAGTTTCTCGATCTGCTCTGTAGGCTTCTTTCCAAATCCCACACCGTTTCCGAGAAGGATCATCTCCTTCCCTGTCTCAACATGATATACAAGAATCCCATTATTATTCAGAACTTTAATGACTCGATACATCCCCCCGGAGCCTCTCTTTTCTTTCTCTTAATTCAAGCTTACGATTTCTGCTGTCTTCTCAAGCTTCTCTACTTTTCCGCTCTTAGACATTCTGATCTCTTCACCTTCCTGAAGACTTGTAAATACAACCATACATTCATCGGATTTTGCATGCTCTTGGATATATTTTATATCAAAACCTATCAGTTGTCACCCTTTTTTACTCGGTCTCCGTCATTTACAAAAGTTTCGAATCCTTTTCCATCCAGATTTACAGTATCCACGCCAATGTGAAGCAGATATTCGGTTCCGTCATCACTAGTCAGACCAACTGCATGTTTGATGGGAAGATAAAAGATACAGTTGCATCTTCCGGCGCATAAGCCATTCCCTCTTCCGGGCGAACCAGATAACCGTCTCCCATCATTTTCCCTGCAAATGCTTCGTCACACGCTTCTTCGATCGGTGCTGCCACTCCTGTGAATGGAGAGCAAAGCTCTTTCTTTACAGTTCCGGCTGCAACAGTTTTGTTCTCATCTTTCTTCGCTTCATCTTTTGTTTCTGCACATTTATTCGTTTCTTCTGCGCTGTTTTCGTTTTCTTCCGGAAGATATTCCACATCCGGAGCTTTCTCCAGATAATCTTCCAGATTGGATTTAATCACAGAAACAGCCGGTCCGTAGATTACCTGGATTCCCTGTCCTTTTCTTACGATTCCGGATGGGGATGTCATCCTTAAGACATCTTCATTTACCAGTTCCGGCTTTACTACCGTACAACGAAGTCTTGTCGCACAGCAGTCTACATCAGAAATGTTTTTCTTTCCACCAAGTCCTCTTGTGATCAGTGCGCTCTTCTGATCTTCCGGTGTCATTTCATTTTCAGAATCTGCATCATTTCCATCTACTTTTGCTTTATAATCAGCTTTTGTATACAGCTTCGTTTCCGCATCATCATCTTCTCTTCCCGGTGTCTTCAGATTCAGCTTCAGAATCAAAGTACGGAAGATGATATAATATAAGAAGAAATAAATAATTCCAACCGGGATGATTCTGATCCAGCTTGTCTTAGCATTTCCCTGAAGGATACCGAAAAGGAACAGATCAATAAATCCACCAGAAAATGTAAGTCCTACTGCAATATTTAACATATGCGCGATCATATAAGCAGATCCGGCAAGGATCACCTGTACCGCAAAAAGGATCGGTGCTACAAACAGGAATGAGAATTCCAGTGGCTCTGTGATTCCGGTCATCATACATGCAAGTGCTGCAGAAAGCAGAAGTCCGCCTGCCTGTTTCTTCTTCTCCGGTTTTGCACACTGATACATTGCAAGTGCTGCACCCGGAAGACCAAAGATCATGAAGATAAATTCACCGGAAAAATATCTTGTCGCATCCGCACTGAAATGTACTGTGGATGGATCTGCAAGCTGCGCAAAGAAGATGTTCTGACCGCCCTGTACAAGCTGTCCCGCAACTTCCATTGTTCCTCCAACGCTGTCTGCCAGAATGGAAGATAGAATACATGGTGAAGTCCAAATGGAATCAACGCTCTCTTAATAATACCAAAGATCAATGTTCCAATATAGCCTGTTCCTGTTACAAGTCCGCCGAGTGCATAGATTCCATTCTGAACGGTTGGCCATACAAAATAGAGTACGATTCCTACAGCCACATAAGTCAATGTTGAAATAATCGGAACAAATCTTGATCCACTGAAGAATGACAGTGCATTCGGAAGCTGGATTTTGTAAAACTTATTATGAAGTGCTGCTACTCCAAGTCCAACGATAATACCGCCAAATACACCCATCTGTAATGTCTGGATTCCGCAGACACTTGTCACAGTTCCTTCCAGAACTCCGGCTCCAAGCGTTCCGTCTGCAAGAAGATCTCCACGGATCAAAAGCATGGCATTCATTGTTGCATTCATTACAAAGAAAGAGATCATTGCCGCAAGTGCCGCAACTTCCTTCTCTTTCTTCGCCATACCGATTGCTACACCGACAGCAAAAATGATCGGCAGGTTATCAAAAATAATACTTCCCGCTTTGCTCATAATTGTGAGCAGGGAATTCAGAATTGTCCCCTCGCCTAAAATTGCCTGAAGATGATATGTCTCAATCATCGTTGCATTTGTAAATGAACTTCCTACTCCAAGCAGAAGTCCTGCTACCGGAAGAATTGCGATTGGAAGCATAAAACTTCTTCCGATTCTCTGCAATACTCCAAAAATCTTGTCTTTCATCTGTAATCCTCCTCGTATCATTTCTTATAGAGTTGACGCATCCCATAGTTTCTTGTGCTGGCACAGTTCTGCAACTTACTTATCCTATACTATAATGCGCAAAAAAGGCATAAACTAATCCTCAATAACCAAGTCCACCTTATCTGGTGAACTTATTAAGGATAGTTTATGCCTGCTTTACCAGTAACACTCTATCGTGCGCTTTTCTCTTTTAACCACGTATAGTATAACCATACTCACTTCCAACAGTCAATCTGTAATATTCAACAATATTTATCCTGTTTTTTTGTTGAATATGTTACTTAGTGATTATTTTAGTAAATTAAAGTTTTTCTTTTGATTTAAATTAACTTCTCTTCATTTTACGCTTCTGGCTTTTGCTTATTTGCTTTTGTAATATCCAGACGTACATTCACACCAAATGGATTGATTGCAACTCCCTTTGCATCCGGAATCAGTATCTCCGGAATCTTATCCGCCGGGATTGCTGCTGTCTTCATCTTCTTGCCCTGTGCAAATCTGGTAAATTCTATCATATCTGTAAAGATCGGCTGATACAGACTTCCGTCCGGCTGTCTCAGAAGTGGAACCTGATTATCTTCCTGAACTCCTACGATAAAGGTTCCTTTCTTATAATGCGCCATCATCTCTTCCTGAAGTTCCTTCACATTCTCCGGCATCTCCGGTCCGATATTGCGGTGCATCTCCTGCATCAGATACATTGCTGTCAGATGAAGCTCCGGATTCTCGATCAGTTTCTTTCCTTCAGGCAGTTCTTCCTTATTCTTACGAACTACAAGCTGTTCCAGCTGAACCCTGATTTCCTCCTCTGTACCAACATTCACTGCCAGCGCATTTACGCCCATTGTATACAAGTTTGTAAAAAATCCAAGTCTGGCATTCTTTTCAATCTTGGCAATTCCTACATGATAACGATCTTCTGCAAGCGTCTTTGCCTTTTCCTTTGCAGACTCTTCCTGATAATAAACCAGAACCTCGTCATCAAATGTCTCTTCATCACAGAGGACAAACGGCATCTTCGTCACACCTGACATGATCACATAAATCTCTTCGAGATTTCGCAGATTCACCAATGCCTGCTTCATCTCTGTACTGACAATTACTTATTCTCATCCATCTCTTTGTTTTCCTTTCTGGTTGCTTTTCTTTATATTACAGTAGTGCAATGAAATGAGGTATAAATATGATACACCCTATGATCACAGCCATGATTGCCGTAAAAAGCACTGCACCAGCTGCCGTATCCTTCGCGATCTTAGCAAGTGGCTTTCTCTCTTCTGTCACAAGATCGACAACAGCTTCCACTGCCGTATTCACAAGTTCCAGTGAGATCACCATTCCAAAAAGGAGAAGACAGATACACCATTCCATCGGCGTTAATCCTACAAAGGTTCCAACTGCTGTTACAAGAATCACTGCAAGGCAATGAATCTTCATATTCCTCTCTTTTGAAATCCCTGTCCAGATTCCTTCAAAGGCATAGCCAAAGCTTTTGAATAAAGGCTGTTTTCGATTCTTCATTCGTAGTCTCCTTTCGGATTCGTATCATAGATCAAGCAACAAATCTAATATCTATGATACCACATCTGGCTCCTTATCAAAAGAGGTATTTTCCTATTGTTATCAAAAGAATACTCAGATTTCGAATCTCATATCCTTTTCACTTATTTACAAGCTTCAACCATACTCTTTACATATTCTGCAACATACGGCACGCAGTCTTTTCCGTATTTCTCACACAACTTAACGATTGCACTTCCAACGATCGCACCGTCTGCGCTCTGACACATCTTCGCTGCCTGCTCCGGAGTGGAGATTCCGAATCCGACCGCACATGGAATATCATTTTCCTCTTTTACGAGCTTCACCATTGCTCCGATGTCCGTCGTAATCGCGGATCTTGTTCCTGTTACACCAAGTGAGGAAACACAATATACAAATCCCGATGCCTCTTTTGCGATCATCCGGATTCTGTCATGGGAAGTCGGTGCGATCAATGAGATCAGATCAATTCCGTACTTTTTGCATACGCTGTCAAATTCTTCTTTCTCTTCAAATGGAACATCCGGAAGAATCAGACCATCCATTCCAACACTTTTCGCTTTCTCAAGAAATCTTTCTGTGCCGTAAGAGAACACAACATTTGCATATGTCATAAAAACAAGTGGAATCTGTGTATTCTGGCGGATTTCTTTTACCATATCGAAGATCTTATCTGTCGTCACGCCCCCTGTCAACGCACGCAGATTTGCTCCCTGTATAACCGGTCCTTCTGCTGTCGGATCGGAAAATGGAATTCCAAGCTCGATCAACGTCGCCCCTGCTTTCTCCATCTCATAGACGATTTGTTTTGTTGTCTCAAGATCCGGGTCACCACATGTGACAAATGGTATAAATGCTTTCTTCCCTTTAAATGCTTCTTGTATTCTACTCATGAAGATCCTCCCCTCTGTAACGTGCGATTGCTGCACAGTCCTTATCGCCGCGTCCCGAAATATTAATTACAATAATCTGGTCTTTGCTCATTGTCGGCGCAAGCTTTCTTGCATATGCTACTGCATGCGCACTCTCGATTGCCGGAATGATTCCTTCTAATTTAGAAAGGTACTCAAATGCATCGACTGCCTCATCATCTGTGATTGCCACATATTCTGCTCTTCCCTTATCATAAAGGTCTGCATGCTCCGGTCCGATTCCCGGATAATCCAGTCCGGCTGAGATGGAGTAAACCGGTGCGATCTGTCCGTACTCATCCTGACAGAAATAAGACTTCATTCCGTGGAAGATACCAAGCTTTCCTGTCGCGATCGTTGCAGCCGTCTCTGCCGTATTCACACCACGTCCGGCCGCCTCGCATCCGATCAGGCGCACGCCTTCATCTTCAATGAAATTATAAAATGCACCGATTGCATTAGATCCGCCTCCGACACAGGCAAGCACTGCGTCCGGAAGCTTTCCTTCTTTCTCAATGATCTGCTCCTTGATCTCCTTGGAAATCACTGCCTGAAAATCACGCACGATCTGAGGAAATGGATGCGGTCCCATACAGGATCCGAGTACATAATGTGTGTCATCAATTCTTCTTGTCCACTCACGCATCGTCTCTGAAACAGCATCTTTCAAAGTACCAGTTCCGCTTGTAACCGCGTGTACCTGTGCTCCGAGAAGACGCATTCTGTATACATTCAGTGCCTGACGCTCTGTATCTTCTTTTCCCATGAAAACTTCACATTCCATTCCCATCAGAGCTGCTGCTGTCGCTGTTGCAACCCCATGCTGTCCTGCACCGGTCTCAGCGATCACTCTTGTCTTTCCCATCTTTTTCGCAAGAAGAACCTGGCCTAACACGTTGTTGATCTTATGAGCTCCTGTATGATTGAGGTCTTCTCGTTTCAGATAAATCTTAGCACCACCAAGATCTTCTGTCATGCGGGCTGCATAGTATAAAAGAGACGGTCTGCCTGCATATTCATTTAATAATGTATTCAGTTCGTCATTAAATTCTTTGTCATTTTTATAGTAGTTGTACGCCTTTTCCAATTCGATCACTGCATTCATCAGTGTCTCCGGAATGTACTGTCCACCATGGATTCCGTATCTTCCTTTTGTCATGGTTATCTCTCCTTCTTTCTTGTTTCTATTGTTTTGGTGAATTTATTCATTCACCTGTATACTCTTTTGTTTCCTAAGAATGTTTACTGCTTTCAAAATTTCTCACAGTTTTCACAGCTTGAAGAATTTTCTCACGATCTTTCTTTCCATCTGTCTCCACTGCACTGCTCAGGTCAATTCCCCAAGGGTGTATTCGCTGTATTGCCTCCGGTATGTTCTCCGGATTCAGTCCTCCTGCGAGGAAATACGGCCGCTTTGTCCAGCCTTCCAAAAGACTCCAATCAAATGTCTCGCCGGTTCCGCCTTTTCCGTGATCGAGAAGAATCAGATCTGCACTGCTCGCTGCCGCCGCATCAAGATCTTTTTTCTCCTGAATCGAAAATGCTTTCATCACCGGATGGTCTGTCAGATTTTTCAACTTCTTTATATATGCCTCATCTTCCTGCCCGTGAAGCTGAGCGATCTGAATGGTTCCTTCATTTAATAATTGTGCGACCTCGCCGCAGTCTTTATTGACAAATACTCCGACCGGGCAAATCTGCGATTCAAGATTTTGAACCAGTTCACGAACTTTCGAAATGGATACATTTCTCCGGCTCTTTGGCACATTGATGATAAATCCGCAATAATCCGGTTTTGCCTCATTTATATAGGTAATATCTTCCGGGCGGCTTAATCCGCAGATCTTAATCTTGGGCATGTTCATTTTTTCTTGTCTCATACTATATCTTCCGCCAATTCATATCTAGCTGCCTTCCTGTCTGCTGCTTCAACTCCATCAGTGCTGCTTTCCGATCAGATTTTCTCATCAGAAGTTCTCCGATCAGTACCGCATCGGTTCCATTTTCATAAAGTGCTTTCATATCTTCCACTCCGCGGATACCGCTCTCAGATACGAAACTGTTTCCGAACTGACCATTTCTCTAAGCCGGATACTGTTCTTAATATCCACTGTAAAATCTTTCAGATTCCGGTTATTTACACCGATAATCTTTGCACCGATCTTCTGTGCTCTTAAGATTTCTTCTTCGTTATGTGTTTCTACCAAAGCAGATAATCCGAGTTCGTCTGCCAGCCGATGATACGCTTTTAACCTGCCATCTTCTAATACCGAACAGATCAGAAGTACTGCCGAGGCTCCCATTGCTTTTGCCTGATAAATCATGTATTCATCACAGGTGAAATCTTTTCTGAGTACCGGAATGGATACATTTTGCACAATTTCTTTCAGATACGCATCACTGCCCCGGAACCAAAACGGTTCTGTCAGACAGGAGATTGCTGCTGCGCCGCCTGCTTCATAGTCCCTGGCGATCTCAACATATGGAAAATCCGGTGCGATTAATCCTTTGGATGGAGACGCTTTTTTTGCCTCGCAGATAAAAGACAATCCTTCTGCGAAGTGCCTGTTCGAATGCAGGGATTTGATCTTTAATTCCTTTTTCTTCCGCCTGTCTTCGAACCTCTTCTAATGGAACTATTTTCTTTTCTTCTTCGATCCGCTCTTTCGTGCGCTCGGTAATTTTCTCGAGTATATTCATACTATTTGTTCCTCTTTTTCTTTCAAGTTGCTTCTTCCATTCTCCCCTGCATAGCCGGGGATCAGACTTTTTATTTATTACTTTCTTCTTTAAACTGCTCCAGCTTCTTCAGTGCAAGTCCTTCGTCAATGATCTGTTCCGCTTTTCTTACACCTGCTTCGATTGAATCTGCTTTTCCTGCAAGATAGATTGCTGCTCCTGCATTCAGGCAAACTGCATTTCTCTTTGCTCCCTGCTCTTTTCCTGAAATGATATCCAATGTGATCTGTGCGTTTTCCTGAGGTGTTCCTCCTGTCAGTGCACCTTTTTCGCATCTCTCATAACCAAACTGCTCCGGTGTGATCTCATAGCTTGTAAATGTTCCGTCTTTAATCTCACAGACTGTAGTCGGTGCACACATGGAAATCTCATCTAACTTATCCTGTCCGTAAACGACCATTCCGCGGACAACTCCTAGATTCGCCATAACTCTTGCAAGTGGCTCTACCAGACTTTCATCATAAACTCCCATCAGTTCCATGTTCGCTCCTGCCGGATTAGACAGTGGCCCAAGAATATTGAATACGGTACGAATACCAAGTTCTTTACGGATCGGTCCGACATATTTCATCGCAATATGATAATTCTGTGCAAATAAGAAACAGATCTGAATGTCTTTGAGAAGCTGTGTGCTGCGCTCTGGTGCGACATCGATCTTCACTCCAAGTGCTTCAAGTACATCTGCCGCACCGGACTTAGAAGATGCTGCACGGTTACCATGCTTTGCGACCGGGATTCCTGCTGCTGCGATCACAAGGGAGGATGTTGTTGAAATGTTAAATGAATTTGCTCCGTCTCCCCCTGTTCCTACGATTTCCAGCACATCCATGTCATGCAAAAGCTTGATGCAGTGTGCACGCATTCCCGCTGCTGATGCTGTGATCTCATCGATTGTCTCACCTTTCATGGAAAGTGCTGTCAGATATGCTGACTTCTGAACATCCGATGCCTTTCCTTCCATAATCTCATTCATTACTTCTTCTGCTTCTGTATAGGTGAGATTTTCTTTCTTTGATAATTTTATAATTGCTTCTTTGATCATTTCTTAATTCTCCTTCAATGCTTTTGCATAGTTAATAAAGTTCTCTATCATCTGAAGTCCCTGCGGTGTCATCACGGATTCCGGATGAAACTGTAACCCAAAGATCGGGTATTCTCTGTGTTCCATCGCCATAATCTCGTTATCTTCGCTTCGCGCTGTCACAATCAGTTCTTCCGGTAGTGTCTCTTCCTTAACTGCGAGTGAATGATATCTTGCCACCTGGATTGGAAGTGTCAGATTCTGAAAGAGGACACTGTCTGTCTTTACGTCTTTCAGCTGTGATGTCTTCCCATGCATCAGCTGTCCGGCGTGACCTACGGTTGCTCCAAATGCTTCCGCCATCGCCTGATGTCCGAGACAAACGCCGAGCATCGGGATTTTTCCTTTCAGCTTCTGAATTGCTTCGATACAGATTCCGGCATCAGAAGGTTTTCCAGGCCCCGGTGAGATTACCAGCGCCTCGGGCGCAAGTTCCAGAATCTTTTCCGGTGTGATTTGATCATTTCGAACGACCTTTACTTTTGAATCAATCTGATCTTTTTGTATGCCGCTTATTTCTGATTCTACTCCTGCGATAAACTGATATAAGTTATAGGTAAAGCTGTCATAATTATCAAGTAATAGTATCATTCCAATCCTCCTTTCACAGTTTCCACAGCCTGAAGTACTGCCCCTGCCTTATTTAAACACTCCTGGAATTCATTTTCCGGGATACTGTCTGCTACGATTCCGGCTCCTGACTGTACGCGAATGTATCCATTTTTCTTATAAGCAAGACGGATGGAAATGCATGTATCTACATTTCCTGCAAAATCGAGATAGCCGACTGCTCCTCCGTAGATACCTCTCTTCTCCTGTTCAAGTTCTGCGATAATCTCACATGCGCGGATCTTCGGTGCTCCGGAAAGCGTTCCTGCCGGAAGAATCGCATCTACTACGTCCAGTGCATCTTTATCTTTCCGAATCTTGCCTGTCACGGTGGAACCAATATGCATTACATGGGAATATCTCTGGATTTCCATATATTTATCAACTTAACTGTTCCCGGCTGGCTGATCTTGCCGACATCATTTCGCCCAAGATCTACAAGCATGTTGTGCTCTGCAAGCTCTTTCTCGTCTGCAAGTAGCTCTTTCTCCAATTCCTGATCTTCCTCTTCGGTCACTCCCCGCTTCCTTGTACCGGCAAGAGGAAAAGTGCACACCTGTCCGTTTTCTAACTTCGCCAGCGTTTCCGGTGAAGCCCCTGCCACTTCAATATCATCACTTGAAAAGTAGAACATATACGGAGATGGATTCGAGGTTCGAAGCACCCGGTAGGTATCAAAAAGACTTCCTTTTGCCTTCGCTGTCAGCGGATTGGATAAAACGACCTGGAAAATATCACCTTCATAAATGTATTCCTTAGCTTTCTCAACCATCTTGCAATAATCTTCTTTATCCACTCCCGGATGGAACTCTTCTTCTAAAACAAGTGGTCGGAAATCTGCCTGCGCCCCACTTCGGATCAATCGTTCCATCTCTTCTAATTCCTGCTTCGCGTTCGTATAATTTTCTTCCAGATCACCTTCCAGCTTCACGCCTGTGATCAGGATCAGCTTCTGTCTGTAATTGTCAAATACGATGACACGGTCAAATAACATCAAGTCCGCATCCCGGAAATCTCTTACTGCCGTTTTTGCTGCTGTCTTTCCTGTAGTCTCATTCTTCTCTTCCAGGACTGGCTTCAATGTCGGTTCTGCATATTTGATGTAGTCATAAGAAAAATATCCGACAAGCCTCCGGTAAATGGAGGAAGTCCCGGAACAACCGGACTTTTATATGCTTCGAGAATTTCTCTTAGAACCTTTCCCGGATGGTCGGTTAAAACTTCCCGTCTGGTCTTATCCTCATCTTCATGCCCTTCACTGATGATCACACGCCCATCGGTACAGGTGATCTCCATCATTGGTGCATATCCAAGGAAGGAATATCTTCCCCACTGCTGTCTGTCCTCCGCACTTTCCAGCAGATAGCAATGCTTGCTTGCCGCCCGCAGCGTCCGCATCACACTAATCGGCGTAAATGCATCTGCATACAGCTCTTTGCTGATCGGAACTCGCTTGTATCTGCCTTGTTCAGCGTAGGATCTGATTTGTTCTAATGTCTTGTCCATGTGTATTCCTCCTTGAAGTTATGCTGCAAAATAAATTTCTCTTTTATCCCGATAGGAAATATATGTTTATGGTAGAAAAAAGTCCCTGACAGAATATTCCTATTCTGTCAAGGACGGTAAATCTAAATCTTTTCCGCGGTGCCACCTTGATTCACGGGTACACTCCCATGCGCTCTGTAAGATACTAACATATCTCCGGCAACTGACGTATGCCCACACGTCACAGAGTACTCGGATTCTCAAATCCTTTGACTGTGCCCTCAGCGGTCCATTTGGCAACCTGCATCTCGATCCGGCTCTCAGCTTCCCGGACTCTCTGTGCGCGCATAATTACTTTGATCTCCGCTTCATCGGTTTAAAGCGTTATTCCATTTGCTAAGAGTTTATCACTTTTAAGCGATAGTGTCAATGCACTATTTTAATCTTTTTCGCGAAATTGTTGAAAATTTTCTCAATTTTCTTGTCTTTATTTTCTTTTTCTCTTCCATGCAAATCCGCCAACTCCTGCTCCGAGTGAGGAGAATGCAAGTCCTAATAAGCCAAGAACATTTGCCGGATCACCTGTCTTTGCGGCTTTTGATCCACTTGTTCCTTTGGAAGCTGATCCATCCGTAGTTGTTCCTGCCTTCTTTGTAACAGTCGGAGTTGCACTTCCATTCTGACTTCCCGCCTGATTTCCATTCTTTACAAGTGCTTTGATTGCTGCATTCAACTCATCTGTTGCTTTATCAACTTTTTCCTGGCTTTCTTTTGCATTTAATGCGCTCTTAGCGTCTGTCAGTGCACTCTGCAATGCCTTCCAGCTGTCAACTGTGTAATCAGTTTCTTTCAGAGCTGCCGCATCACTGATTACTTTCTCAAGGGAAGAAGTATCAACTGCTGCCGGCTCTTCTATCTTAACAAGTGCTTCAACAGCTGCGTTGAGGTGGCTTACTGCCTCGTCTACAGTTGCCTGAGTTTTTGGATTTTTCAATTCATCTTTTGCTTCCTGAAGTTCCATCTGCATAGATGCCCAGCTTTCCGCTGTGTATTCAGCTTCTTTCAGGGCTTCTGCTTTTGCAATAGCTGCCTCAAGCTCTGTTGTTGTGATTTTTTCACCCTCAGATGCTTTTACAATGTTCTCCTCTGTTGCCTGGAATTTGTATGTCACGTCATTATATCCAAGTGCTGTCAGTGTAATGGTCCAATATCCTGTTCCATCCGTTCCTTCCGGAAGTGTACAACGAAGAGAATCTGTCAGTCCAAGCTGGATTCCCATTGCTTTGTGCATCCAGTTATCTGCTGCAAATTTTGTTCCATAAGTAGCTTTTGCATTTGTATATGTGCTGTCATCTCCATAGTAAGTCCATGTAACAGTCTGGAGATTTGATCCAAGATCACCATAATTTCCTGTCAGATCAACTCTTAAGAATTCTCCATAAGATCCGCTTGCTTCTTTTACTGTCAGCCCTGCTTTCTCTGCTGTTGGTGCTGTCTTGAGTGCCTGATCTTTGATTCCGGACTCTGATCCATTATTCACTCTTGCAGAGAAACTGAAAGATCCATTCTCATTCTTTGTTGCTGTTTTCAGACCGTTTGTATTCTCTGTTACATTGGCAACCAGTCCTGTATAGCTTACCAGATTCTTTTCTGAATATCCTCCTGCAAGTTCACTTCCGTTTTCGATCACACGATAGCTTGCTTTCAGTGCATCCAGATCAGATGTTTTTACTTTCACCGGCACATATTTCAGTCCGAGTACATCATACTCTGTCATCTTTGTTGTTGCACCGGATTCTTCTGTGATCTCTCCTCTGTTAAATGTAATCTTGCTTCCGTCTGTCAGAACTGCAGTAGTTCCATCTGTCCAGTACTCTACTGCATACTCTTTTCCATTTTCCGCCTTGATTACTGCGTTGCACTGGAAAGAACCTCTGTGAAGTCCATGATTTACGGTAGCTCTTGTTACAGTATCGAATGCACCTTGTCGGACTCTCCTTTTGAATCCTTTGCATCTGAAGAAGATGTATCTCCTGCTGCCTGCACATTTTCAGCAGCCCAGTACTCTGCCCAGCTAAGTCCTACATATGCGTAAGTATACTCACTCTCCTGTGATAAAGTATAAGTGAATTCGTAATCCTTTGCATAGCCTGTTGCTTTCACTGTAATCTTAAATTCCTGTCCATTTTCTGCATCCTTAAATGGAGCCGCAGTCGTATCAATTGTTCCATCTTCTTTGATGATCTTCACTGCACGTTTTCCTGTTGCCGCATACTCTGTTCCGTCAACTGTTACAGATTCGATCTTCTTTACATAAGAAGTTACATCCTCTGCTGCATATCCTTCTGCTGCTACAAGTGATGCACTTTCACTGTTAAATACAACCGGTACAGCTTCTGTTGTCAATTCAAAATCTGTCGTAAGATCCGCATATTTTCCGGATTTATCAGATACTTTCAGAGTATATTTGCCTATCTCAGCGCCTTTTGTCTTATAGGTAAGTCCCCCGTCTTTTACCTGAACATCCTCAAGACCTTCAACTGTATATTCTGCCTGATAATCACCAGGAAGTCCTTCTACAGTTACATTTACTTTTCCACTTTCAACATCTGCATTCTCTGCTGCGACATTCCCATTGAATTTAACCGGCACATACTGATCTGCATCAATCTCATAGATTCCATTATCTGTGTAATATGTGATTTTATTGATCGTCTGACCCATCATCTTTTCATAATCTTTTGAGTCCAGTGTGTTTCCATGAGATGTTGTCACAAATCCTGTACTCCATGCCAGTTTTGTCTTTTTCCAGATATTTTCAAGATGACGAAGTCGTAGTTGTCTCCTTCTTTTGTGCTGATCACAACTCCATATACTGTATTAACTGTTTTTGGGAGTCCATTTACATCTAATTCATAATCTCCATACTTTGTGTCTGTTGTGAAATCAATTGATGCATCACTAATCTTCTGTGCAGTTGCACCTTTCACTTCACTAAAGCTGAGTGAACCATCTGCATTTACTGTTGCTTCCTTATAATAGGAAGGAGTCTCGCTTAAAATATAGTAAGAATAGCTTGCGCTCTCGAATAACGCATCTTTTCCATTATATTCTGTTGTTGTCTCTTTTCCTTTCATATTCACTGTAATAGAAAGCTTGCTGTCATCTGTGATCTGTGTATAGTTTTTCAGTACAGATGCATCACTAATCTTAACCGGATATGTAATACCTGTAATATCTGTTCCATCACTGTTTACATGATAAGATCCAGCTACAAGTGTTGATCTTGTTTTCGCTTTTGTAGCGGAGGATACACTGTCTGCTCCTGCTACCTGATCAGCTGCATAGAATTCAGAATATGGAATATTCATCAACACATACGTTTCTTTCGCAACTTCTGCCTTTTTCAATGCCTTCACTGCTGCATTCAACTCATCTGCCGCTGTGTCCACTGCACTCTGGGATTCCTTTGCTTTCAGAGCCGCCTTCGCTACAGTTAATTTTGTCTGCATTGCACTCCAGCTGTCTGCTGTATAATCAGATTCTGTCAGTTTCTCAGCCGCTGCGATTGCTGACTCCAGCTTTGCTGTGTCAATGGTAACTGTCTCCCCTGCTACCGGAGCTGACTGGATTGCTTCAAGTGCAGCTTTTTTAATTGCATCAGAAGTACGTGTTGCACCGGATACTGTATCCCAGTTGTTAATTGTATCTTCTGTAGCAGCCTGGCCTTCAAGCTTTGTTTTAAATCCTTTTGTTTTGGAATATGCTTTATTAAAGTAGGATGCATTTCCTTCGTCATATCCTTCTTTTGGTTTGACTGTAATCTCAGAGAATTTTCCATCCTCTACTTCAAGCTTACTTCTACATCATATTCTTCCCACTCATCGTCACTGTCATCTTCTGTTCTGGTTACATGAGCCGTCTTTGTATAAGTTCCATCCTTCGCAGTCTGACTTCCTGTTGCCGCAAAGATGGTTGACGGGCAAAGTCCTACTACCATAGACATTGCCACTGCCATGGACATTGCCTTTACTTTCATTTCTTTGTTTTTCATAGAAACCTCCTTTTTAACTAAAATAGTTGCATACAGATCCTGCCTGTCGCAGTTCTGCTTTCCTGCTTCCGCATGGAATATATTATCAAGTTAGTTTTCGCTAACCTGTAATCAAAAAGTATATATCTATACTGTCCTTACAACTTCTTTCTTCACAACCGGTAAAATCTTTCCTGCGACAATTCCAATCACGAATCCTGTTACTGTCCCGGCTACAAGAAGAACCGGCAGATAATAAATCAGTTTCAGATTCTCCACCACTGACATGGCAACAAGAATCTGTCCTATGTTATGAAAGACACCTCCAGTGATACTGACTCCTACAATAGAAATTCCATCCATCTTCTTTACAAGTGCCATCGCAAGAAGGCTGACAACCGCCCCTGCCAGACTGTAAATGATCGACATTCCATTTCCAAAAATAAATCCTGTCAGAAGTACACGCAGTACAGATACCGCCAGTACCTCCGGCGTTTTCAGAAAATAAAGACCTGTTACAGTGACCAAATTGGCCACTCCAAGCTTCATCCCCGGCACTCCAAAATTAATTGGAATCAGGCTTTCTACATAACTAAAAATCATTGCCAGTGCAACAAGCATTGCCATATTTGCAAGTTTTTTATTTCTATTCATACATTCTCCTTTACAGTCGAACAATTGATTTATTTAGAAATTGTATCCGGTAGATCTTCCTTTTCACTTTGAGAATCATCAGAATTCTCAACCTCTTCTATTTCTACAACCAACTTATGTGGCAGGCAGACAATTGTCTGCGTCCGGTTATTGATCTTCCCCTGCTCTTCGCAATATCCATCTGGACAGTCAGCCTCTTCCATATACGCTTTCCATCCTCGATCCGGACACGGTTGTAAAAGTCTCCTTCTTCTATTTCGACTACCTGGTCTTCATCCAACGAATATCTTCCGTAAACTTCACCGTCTACCTTGATCACAACCTGTTTTTCCTGATTTTCTTTTTGTCCGCTTTCCTTTGCCTGTACATACTGCATCAGATTCATCACAAGAAACAGTACACATGCCGCAAATAGGATTCCGCCTCCTAAAAACAGATCTTTTTTCTTCATCTATTACACTCCTGCCCAGATCATAATTACAAGTAACAGAATTGCCCGAAGAATCGTAAACCAGAATTCATTTCCCTTCAGACCTTTGATTCCTGTATGGATATGCTTCTTTGGACAGGTATCAATACATTTCTGGCATTGGAAACAATCTCCCTCGACTTTGATCGAGCCGTCTTCCGGGAGTCCGATCCTGGATGGACATTTCTTCGTACATCCACTGCAACCTTTGATGCAATTTTCTCTGTCGCGGTGCAGTGCAAAGAACGGAAGCACCGGAAGCAATGAGAATACAGCTCCCATCGGACACAGATTCCGACAGAAAAATCTTTCTTCCAGGCACATTCCTACAATGATAAAAATTAGTAGTATCACTCCCGGCAAATATCCCTGCAAGTGGAAATTTCCTGCATGCAACATAGAGAAAACATCCCACGGGCTTGTCCCTTTTGCCTTTCCGTATACTCCCGCAAAACAAAGTACTGCGATTACGGTCAACACCAGATATTTCAAATAGCTTAACTTCTCTGTGATCTTTTCTGAAAGTAGCACCGGCTTTTTCTTTCTCTTCTTAAAGCACCAGAGATAAAATGCATGAATTCCATCTCCCAGACTTCCGAATGCACACGCGAATCCACAAAAGAATCTTCCGAAAAGAATCGTATACGCGCAGAGAACTATAAGCACCGTTACAAAAGAGGTCATCCAGATTGCCTCGCCTGCTCCTATCTGTGTGAAAATGTATTTTACACCGGCAAATGCCGCTGTATACACAGATGGCAGAAACAGAAAATAGAGAATCTGAATCAAGGCACGAAGCCAAGTATGCAATTTTTTAATTTCTTTTGCTTTTAAATTATGTATATTCAACTTCTTCAAACTACTTTACCGCCTGTTCCAATGCCTGTTCTGTTGCATCTTTAATTCCTGTCGAACTGAATGTTGCGCCACTGATCGTATCAACTTCTGCACTCTGCGCCTCTATGATCTTCGGAATGATATCTTCTGCCATTGCAAGATATGCGCCGTCTTCCTTCTCTGCAGATGTCACTTCTACCGCTTCGATCTTTCCATCTTTTACAGTAACTTCTACCGCAACCGTTCCACCAAATCCATCCGCTTCTCCGATATAGGTTCCATCCTTGTATCCTGTTTCACTCCCCGAATCACTCCCAGACTCTGAAGCACTGAAGACAGCTGATGTCTGTGCCTCTAACTGTGCATTCAGCTTTGTGATTTCCTCATCCTTCGCACGGACATTCAACACTTCGTTATATCCGAAAAGGACACCGACGATTGCCAACAGACTAAACAGTCTTACGATAAACTCTTTCATCCTACTGTGCCTCCGTCTCTTCTGGTCTCAAGGCCATTTCCAGTGCCTTTTTGCATCCGTCAATAATCGCATTCGAAGAACAGGTTGCTCTGGACACCGTATCGATTTCTTCTGGCATTCCTTTGGTAATAATCTGAGAAACGACACCTTTTTTGCTTGAAGTTCCATTTGCCGCCTTCTTGATATAGCTGTCATTCGCTGCATCCCCATCTCCTGACACGTCAGTAATGGATACAATTTTGTCATTTCGTATTGTCACCTTCATAGAAAGCTGATACTCTGTAAAATCTTCATCCTCATCCGGTTTACACGGTACACTCACCTCATAAGTTCCATCGATGTATTTTGTCTTCACTTCTTCCTCTTGATCTGACTTCTTTTTCTCAAGCTGTGCAACTGCAAGGTTCAGATTTTCCACAGCTTTATCAACCGTCTGCTGTTCCACTTTTTCATTCGCAGCTGTTTCCAACAGCTCTTTTGCATCATTCAGTCGGAGACTCAGAAACGCCCAGCTACTCTGCGTATACTCCTCCATCACAAGTGCTTCTGCTGACTTGACTGCATTTTCCAGTTCCGTTGTATCTGCTTTCTCTTCAATGGATTCTCCATTCGTTACTTTCTCCGCCTGTTTCAAAGCATTCTTTATTGCTCCGAGAAGTCCCTTAGAACTGTAAGTTGCACCAGATACAGTATCTACATCTGTATTCTGATTTTTAAGCACATTTTTCACTACATCCATTGCGCGGTTGAAAAATGCTTCATCATCTGATGTCTTTGTGACTAAAATTGCTTTGATCGTATACTCCTGGATCACCACAGCTACCGATACCTCTCCACTGTATCCTTCCGCTGTTCCATAATAGATTCCTTCTTTGTATGGAACTGTTCCGGTTGTGGATGTACTCTGATTCTGACTGGAAGAACTGTTCGAGCTATTCGTTTCAGATGAATCCGAAGTCGCTCCATTTCCACTCACTGCCGCCTGACTTAATGCATCTCTTACTGCCTGGATGATTCCAACCGAACTGTACGTTGCTCCGGACACGGTATCTACATTGGTGCTCTGACTACTGATGATCGCATTGATCAGTGCAGAGGCTTTGGAAATGTATTCGCTTCCATCTTGATTCTCCATAATCTGGATGTCTGTGATCTTTCCGCCACTGATCTCAACCTTTACTTTCAGTGTTCCACCAAATCCAGTCCCTGTTCCGTAATAAGTTCCGTCCTTATATGCTGCCGGGTCTTCCACTGTTGCGACAGAAGTAGAACTTCCTGCTGCCGCGCCGCCACCAGACTGTGACTGTCCTGTTGTTCCGCTGTCTTTTTCTCCTGTCAGTGCATTCTTCACTGCACCGATGATTCCCCGGGAACTATAGGTTGCACCGGATACCGTATCGACATCCAGTGTCTGTCCTTCGATGATCTTATCGATCACCGCCTGTGCACGTTTGAAAAATGCCGCATCATCCGAAGAACTCAGAATATCGATTGCAACGATCTGTTTGTCTTTGATTTGAACCGCAACCGTGATCTCTCCTGCATAACCTGTTCCAGTTCCCTTATACACACCATCCGTCAGATCAAAAGAACCTTTTACCGCCTGCTCCTGCTCTTCTGACTTTGTAGTCTCTTCTTTTACAGAATTCGTTTGCTCCTGCGCTGCATAAACCGGTGGCTGATATCCACTCAGGGTGCCTGCTACACAGGATGCCACAACTGCTACCGAAAGTACCGGTGCAAATGGTTTCAGCTTCTTTCCTGTTTCTTTTAAATCCATTTTTCCTCCAAAATCTACTCTGTCTTACACTTTTCTATCGAATGATCTCAACTGTTCTCTCCGTTGAAAAATCATTTTCCAGCCCTTCTGTTACATATAGCGTCCCATCATCACTCATAAGGATTGCATCAAACTCATCTTTATGTTCCCTCCAGAAATCTGCCGCTTTCTCTTCTCCCATAATAAAAAGTGAAGTAGAAAGTCCATCTGCCAGTGTTCCGTCCGTACTTACAATTGTTACAGATACAAGTCCGCTTTCTGCCGGGTATCCGGTCTTTGGATCAATGATGTGATGATACGTCACACCATCCTGTTCAAAATACCGTTCGTATCCCCCTGAAGTGATAACAGCCTTATCCTGAACACTCAGAATTCCCAGATAATCTTCTGTGTCATCAGGACTCTGCACTGCAATCTTCCATTTCGTTCCATCCGTCTTTGTTCCGAGTGCCTGCACATTTCCGCCAAGATTCACTAATCCACTTGTGATTCCATTGTCTTTGTAAATGTCCATAATTCTGGATGAGGTATATCCTTTTGCAATTCCTCCCAGATCGATTTTCATTCCTTCTACACCGAAAGATATCTTTCTTGTTTCTTTGTCATAAGAAATATTTCCCGCATCAGTGAGTGGAAGAAGTTGATCCAATGTCTCCTGTGACGGAACCTGGAAGTTCTGTGTTGGGAATCCCCATGCTTCCATCACTGGATAAATCGCAATATCAAACGCCCCATCTGTCTCCTGATAAAGTTCCAATGCGCGTTCCGTCAAATAGCCTGCATCTTCGGAAAGCTCTGCACTTCCATCTGCGTTCAGTTTTGCGATCTCGCTGTCTGCATCTCCTGTCGATAAAAGTGCATCCAGACGCTCAATCTCTGCCTGTGCCGCATCAACAGCTGCCTCTGCGTTTTCTCCATACGCAGTCACTGTCATATAGGTATCCATTGCAAAAACATCTCTGGATGCTTCTTGTATATCATCCGACTGGTTCTGTGCACTTTCTGACGATGTTTCGGATTTATCTGCTGTCTTACTGTCTGTCTTCTGTCCGCATCCGACCAACAGAGCCGATGCACAAAGACAGACTGCAAGTAAACATTTTATATTTTTTAATTTCATGTAATCGCTCCCGGTTATATTTTTCTAACTTGTGTTAGTCCAACTAACTTCGTAAGTATACAGGATGTCTATTATCCCGTCAATTGGATTTTTATTATTTGAGAACTTTTCTCATTTATCTGTTTTAAACTTATATATTTTTCTCATGAACAAAGAATGTGCCTCGGCACATTCTTGCGCCTGCGGCGTTGCTAAGCGCCAGTGGCGCTTGTTTAGCAAGGACCGAAGTGGAAACGTAGACCGCTTGCGACACCTACCTTGTACGCCGCAGTGCGCATCCTGAGCGGAGCGTTTTTATATATTAGGAAAGGACTTTCCTAATATATAAAAAGGAGAGAACGAAAATTTCATCTCTCTTTTCCTTTGCTTTATATTCTTTTTTTTACTTTCTCGAGAATATGTTTCACAATACATAGATCATAATCACCACTGCCATCAGATATCCGAACGCACCAAGTGCCGGGATTCCCATAAACTTCGGTGTCATATCCGTTGTACAGATAATACTTGAACTGATCAGAAGTGCCATGACCCACAGACCCATAACAATATTCCTTACAAGTCGTCTTAAAAGAAATGCCAGATCCTTTGACACACGCAGATCCAGGTTTACTTTTGACTGCCCTTTCATGAATTCATCCATTAAGTCCGTTGTCATAGATGGAAGGTCAATCATCTTCCGCACAGATTTCAAAAGGCTTCTTCCTGTGTTCTTCAATTCCTTCTTAAAGTTAAAATTGTGAAGAAAATCCGCAGCAAGTCTTGCTCTGGCAATCTCCACCATATTGATATCCGGTGCGATATTGGCAAGTACACCTTCCATATGCGTAAGTCCTCTGGCAAGCATTGTCAGTCCATGTGGCATCATGATCTTATTTTCTTTCATGACTTCCATCAGATCCGTCATGACCTCTGCCACATTAATCTTGCCCATATCGGTACTTCCGTATTTCAAAAGCAATCCTTCAATGTCTTCGTAAAGTTTTCTCTGCTCCGGTCGTTCTTTGAATTCGCCCAGTCCAAGAACCGCCTTTAGGATCAGACCAACATCATTCAGTGCAACACCTTCGATCGCAAGCGTGATCATCTCACGGTCATGCTCTGTCAGTCGTCCCATCATACCCATATCAATCCAGACAATCTTTCCATCACGGATCTTTACATTTCCGGAATGCGGATCAGCGTGGAAGAACCCATCATCCATTACTTGCTTAATATAGTTATCTACCAGTTTGCTTCCAATTTCTTTCAGGTCATAGCCATCTTCGAGCAGCTTATCCTTCTCATCAATACCGCAACCATCAATATATTCCATCACCAGCACATGAACGGTCGTATACTGCTGATACAGAACCGGTGTCTGAACAAAATTGACATCTTTATTTCTTCTGGCAAATTCTTCGATATTCGATGCTTCGGTCAGGAAATTCATCTCATCTCTTGTCACTGACCAGAGTTCGTCAAGCACAAGATCAAAATCAGCCATTCCTTTCAGACTGATCGGCGGCATCAGCTTGATTGCTTTACGGATAAACTCAATGTCCCGCGCCATCATCTCATAAATGCCTTTTCTCTGGATCTTAACGACAACCTCTTCTCCTGACTTTAAGACTGCTCTATGTACCTGCGCAATTGATGCAGAACCGATTGGCGTCTCTTCGATTGATGAAAAAACTTTCTTCCAGGAGCGTCCGTAAGACTCGTCGATTACAGACACTGCCTCCTCGAAAGGCATCGGTCTTGCATCCGTGCATAATTCCATCAATTCATCACAATATGCCTTCGGAAGAATGTCCGAATGAAGTGCCATGATCTGTCCGATCTTCACAAAAGTCGGACCAAGATCCTCCATGATCAAACGAAGTTTCTTCGGACTAAGTCCACGTGTAATATTATGTTTTCGAAGTACAGAAATAATCTCTCTAAATCTTGAATTATTCGTTCCCTTTTCTTTCTCACTCATATCTGTATTCTCCCGCTGTCTCAGTGACACATTTCTCTTTTTTCCTGTATTCCTTGCTGATAGACCTAAAATAATAGTCACTTTTTTCTTTCTTGAGAAAGCAGAGAAGCCGCTTTTCGGCAGCTTCTCTAATATTTTTACTCTTCTTTTGTCTCTTCCTCAACTACTTCTGCATCATCTACATTTTCAACATCTTCCGCTGTATCTTCTGCATCTACCTCTTCTGCTTCCGAATCTACGGTTGACTCTTTCTCCTTGATCTGAGCCTTCAGTGCTTCTAACTGCTCCGGTGTCATCTTGTCGAGAAGTTCGCTCAACTCTTCCGGGGTAGTGACTTTGACTTTCACATTCACATTGTTCTTTACTGTCTGCTTCAGATTATGCTTGAGTTCCTCATTCAGAACCTTGCCCTGCTCCACTGTAAGTTCGCCTTTTTTTACCATATCATCAAGAACGTCCTTTGACTTCTCTGCAGTTGTAGCAACCGCTCCGATTCCAGCCAGTATTACCTTCTTTAAGTTGTCTGTTAATTTTTCCATAATGCCTGTCTCCTTCCGTAATTGTTCTGTCTCGCATCACCTGTGGAGATGAGAGTCATCACATATATGATATTTAGATTCTACAACTTTCTCGTCATTTCGTCTAGTATTCTAGCCCATTTTCTGTACTTGTTTCACAATAATTTAATAGGTTCTTTATAAATTTCAATACTTTTTCACAAAGAAAATGCCTGAAATGTTACATTTTTAACTATTTGTAACTTTTCTTTTCTATTTCTGATTGTTAAAATAAAAACATAAAGTAATGGGAATGAATTTCCCGAAAATCTGTTTTTAAAAAAGGAGATCGAAAATCATGGCAAACAGAATTATGTTAAATGAAACATCTTATCATGGAGCAGGCGCAATCAAAGAGATCGCTACAGAAGCAAAAGCAAGAGCATTTAAGAAAGCTTTTGTATGTTCTGACCCTGATCTGATCAAATTCGGAGTTACAAAGAAAGTAACAGATATTCTTGATGAAAATGGACTTGCTTATGAGATTTATTCTGATATCAAAGCAAACCCAACAATCGAAAATGTACAGCACGGAGTAGAAGCATTCAAGAAAGCTGAAGCAGATTACATTGTTGCAATCGGTGGTGGTTCTTCTATGGATACTTCCAAAGCAATCGGTATCATCATCGCAAACCCGGAATTTGAAGATGTAAGAAGCCTTGAAGGTGTTGCACCGACAACAAAACCTTGTGTTCCGATCATCGCAGTTCCAACAACAGCCGGAACAGCTGCTGAGGTTACAATCAACTACGTTATCACAGATGTTGAAAGAAAGAGAAAATTCGTTTGTGTTGACCCACATGACATGCCGGTTATCGCAGTTGTTGACCCGGATATGATGTCCTCTATGCCAAAGGGACTTACAGCTTCCACAGGTATGGATGCCCTGACACATGCAATTGAAGGATATACAACAAAAGCTGCTTGGGAAATGACAGATATGTTCCATATCAAAGCAATCGAAATCATTGGAAAATCTTTAAGAAGTGCTGTTGCAAATGAAAAAGAAGGCCGTGAAGGAATGGCTCTTGGACAGTATATCGCAGGAATGGGATTCTCTAATGTAGGTCTTGGAATCGCTCATTCTATGGCTCATACCCTTGGTGCTGTATACGATACTCCACATGGTGTTGCATGTGCTATGATGCTTCCAATCGTTATGGAATACAATGCAGATTGTACAGGTGAGAAATACCGTGAAATCGCAAGAGCACTGGGCGTTAAAGGTGTTGACGACATGTCTGTTGAAGAATACAGAAAAGCTGCTGTTGATGCTGTTCAGAAACTTTCTGTTGACGTTGGAATCCCGACAAAACTGGAAACTCTGAAGGAAGAAGATCTGCAGTTCCTCGCTGAGTCTGCTCACGCTGATGCTTGTGCACCGGGTAACCCGAAAGACGCAAGTGTAGAGGATCTGAAAGAGCTCTTTAGAAAGCTTATGTAAATTGATTTCTGGTACACGGACGAAAATTCTTCCTATGATTATTTTTAGAGTTTCGTCTTCGTAGAAAGGGACAGTGCCGCTGGCTCAGGGTTACGCACACTGTTCATACTAAGAAAAACAACAGATTGCTAAGAGCAAAGAAAGGATCGATAAACTCGCTGCCGCTCAGACAGCTATCGATCCTTTCTTTAACACAATCTATCGTTTTTCAAGTATGAGCAAGTATGCTCCACATTCACCAGCTGCACTGTCCCTTTCTACTTCGATTGTACTCCATCGAATCATAGAACGAATTTTTCTGTGGACAGAAATAGATTTACAGCAATCCACGTTCTTTGAAGACGTCTCTTAGTTCTGCGGGCATGGATTCGGAGAGGAATCTAGCCAGGGTTTCGGGGGTGGCTTTGTGATTGCGAGAACCCATTGGACCGTCATGTAGATGGAGCCTTGGCAGTACATTTCTAACTGAAAGCGAATCTTGTCGGACATCTTTTTCCCGGTGTTTCCTTCGATACGATCGGTATAAAATTGTGTGATCAGTTCAAAGTCGTGATCACGCAAACAGTTCTGGTCGTCATTTTTAAATGCCGCACGAAAGAAAAGTGTTTCTTTCTGAATGTATTGGAACTTGTTTACAAGGCTTTCGTAGACGGTCTGACCTTCGCCCATATGCTCAAAGGATTCGATCAGTATCTTGTCAAAATACCAGTTGATCAAATCATATTTATCCTGAAAATTCCGGTAAAAGGTCTGACGCGTCACTCCGCATTCTTCTGTAATCTCTTTCACAGTGATCTTCTCGACCGGAGCTTTTTTCATGCATTCTTTCATTGCCTCTGCCAACCGGTATTTTACTTTTTCTCCTGACTTGTATGTTTCTGCCATAACTTTTTCCTTTCCACTCCAAGCAGTTCAAGCAGTTCTTCATGCGGGTATTCTTCGTCTTCCTGGTAAATATCCACATAATTCATTGCAGCGCCTCCATCTACGAATGCAGGAAACAGGAAACCACATTCCGGTTCGCCCGGTTCATATTCTCCGCTTAGTGGACAGATCACGCATAAAATGTATTCATACATTCGTTCTGATTCTCCCTGACGTATATGATCCAACCCCTTCGCCGGAATGTCATATCTGTCATGAAAACATAGATTGCATAATCTTCATCTGCCTGATAATGTTCCCCGATAATCTCATAAAATGTCTCCATCAGAGCATCATTTTTCAAGCCACAGGCACGCATCCCCATCAGAAGCTTCCACATGCTGTCCGGATTCTTTGATCATCAGAAAACTTATATTCCTTCAGATTTTTATTTGTTTTCGCAAACGCACTTTCTTCGCAAGTGCCAGATTCTTCTCCTGTTCTACAGGATTTAATTTCAGGAAACTGGTGTTAAATGTTCCATCTATAAATCCGTCTATATCCATATATCCCCCGGCGATCCGGGTGATCGATGTCCGTTTTACTGTCATTCGTCTGGTCAGCGCCAGCATATCTTCTCGATTGATCATAATCTTTTCCCTCCGGCTCTCTGTTTATCCCTACAAATCTCTGCATATCTCGACAGCTTTCTGTTCGTCTCAAACATCTTCCGCCTGTCTACATCAGAGATTCTTCTGTCGTATCCGCTCTGTCAATCCTCGAAGCATTAACGGTTCCACGCCGCTACTTTTTTCTTCCTCTTTTTCCTCCGCCTGCATGATCACATCACGAACCTTCTGCATTCTCTCGTCAAGAGCTGAGCTGATCTGTGCACAGTCCATCATCTCTTCTGCCAGATACTTACTCTGATCTTCCGGAATACTCTTTTTATAGCGAAGCTTATGCTCCAGACTCGCCCAGAAATCCATCGCGATCGTACGAAGCTGCACTTCAACTGTGATCATCTTTTTTCCTTCTTTCAGGAAAATCGGAGTCTTCACGATCAGATGAAGACTTCTGTAACCACTCGGCTTTGGATTTGCAATATAGTCTTTTTTCTGAATTAAAATCACGTCATCCTGATCAAGGAAGCATTTCGCAAGTTTATAAATGTCATCCTGAAAAGCACAAATCACACGCACACCGGCAATATCCTGAATATTTTCTTCGATTGCATCAATCGTCAATGGAATATTTTTACGACGTATCTTCTTCAGCAGACTCTCCATAGATTTTACACGCGTCTTAATACTCTCAATCGGGTTGCGGTCATACTCCAGCGAATACTGTTCGCTCAGCACCTTAAATTTCGTCTCAACTTCCATAATCGCACACTGATAATAAGCCATCATCGTATTGACCGGCTTTAAATTCTCCTGTACAAAGTCAATAAATTCATCTGAAAGAAGACTGTTTCTTACAAATGTCCTCTCCTTCTTTTCTCTGATTCGTTCTTCTAATTTCTCGTCTACCCATTTGTTTCTT
>ENA-OQLB01000146-OQLB01000146.1-human-gut-metagenome-genome-assembly--contig:-NODE-146-length-41068-cov-6.044674_pt1 | contig 41068 bp, 59 predicted proteins | sample MGYA00242656_ERZ504813 | MGnify/ENA primary metagenome ERZ504813 (study PRJEB26092, sample SAMD00036388) | human gut metagenome | host: Homo sapiens | study: EMG produced TPA metagenomics assembly of... | reverse complement strand
GCAGAGTGCTCTTGGTGAGTGATCATTGACGGAATCGATACAAATATTGACTATCAGTACGAAATCCTGAAGATGAGGATTATAGTCCGGAAACTTTGACACTGGCTTTCTTGCCAGCCATATCATTGCGGGAGTGAAGATCAATGAGAATTAAGCACATGTTCAAAAAAACAGTCAGGGATATCCGGGGGGAGGAACAGGAAAACATTCCGGAGGTGCCGGATAACCTGATGCGTAAATGCAACGTCTGCAAAGCGGCGGTTTTTGTAGACGAGGTAAAGCAGAATCAATACATCTGTCCCCACTGCGGAAATTATTTCCATGTACCCGCTTATCGTCGGATCAAAATGATCGCAGATAGAAAGAGCTTTGTGGAGTGGGATGCTCACATGGAAGAACAGAATCCCCTTCAGTACAGAGGCTACGAAGAAAAGCTTCAGGGGCTTCGTGAAAAGACAGGGCTTGATGAGGCTGTAGTTACCGGAAAGTGTACTATAAAAGGGACATCTGTGGCACTTGGTGTCTGTGACTGTCGTTTCATGATGTCCAGTATGGGAGAAGTCGTGGGGGAAAAGATCACGCGGGTTTTTGAACGTGCCACAGAGGAGAAGCTGCCGGTAATCCTCTATATCTGTTCCGGCGGTGCCAGAATGCAGGAGGGGCTGGTTTCCCTGATGCAGATGGCAAAAACCAGTATGGCCATCCGGAAGCACAGCGATGCCGGACTTCTTTATGTGCCGATCCTCACAGACCCGACAACAGGCGGCGTGACGGCAAGCTTTGCTATGCTGGGAGATATTATCCTGCAGAGCCGAAAGCGCTGATCGGTTTTGCAGGTCCCAGAGTGATCGAACAGACCATCGGGCAAAAGCTTCCCAAAGGCTTCCAGAGAGCGGAATTTCTTCTGGAACACGGCTTTGTGGACAAGATCGTAAAGCGTGAGGAGCAGAGGATCGTATTGGCGGATATTCTGAGATTACATCAGGATAAAGTCCTAAATAATGTACAGTCCGATAATACGGACATTAAAAATGGGTTCAAGTCTGACAATCAGGAATCGATGAAAACTGTTGAGGAAGATAATAGGATCTGGCCGGACTTCGTTCCATCCGGAGATTTCACTCCCTGGGAACATGTCCAGCTTGCCAGAGCCAAAACACGCCCTACAGGAAAGGATTACATCGAAGCGCTTTTTGACGATTTCATGGAATTTCACGGAGACCGTCACTGCGGGGATGATCCGGCAGTGATCGGTGGTGTGGCATTTTCCACGGACAGCCGGTAACTGTCCTTGTACAGGAAAAAGGAGAGGGTACAAAGGAAAACATTACCCGGAATTTCGGAATGGTATCTCCGGAGGGGTACTGGAAATCCCTGCGTCTGATGCAGCAGGCAGAGAAATTTCACCGTCCGGTGATCTGCCTTGTAGATACGCCAGGCGCATTCTGCGGGCTGGAAGCTGAGGAACGTGGACAGGGTGAAGCCATTGCAAAAAATCTCTATACACTGGCAGGTCTCACAGTGCCGGTGCTTTCCGTTGTGATCGGTGAAGGCGGAAGCGGAGGGGCCCTTGCTTGGCGGTGGCAGATGAGGTATGGATGCTGGAGCATTCCGTTTATTCCATCCTGTCCCGGAGCTTTGCTCCATTCTCTGGAAAGACAGCAAAAAGGCAAAGGAAGCAGCAGCAGTGATGAAGCTCACAGCTACAGACCTTTACCAGATGGGGATGATCGAGCATGTGATTCCGGAAGCAGAGCCTGTAAGCCGTGAGAACATAAATGATATTGCGGGTTATCTGGAAAACGGAATTGCGGATTTTCTTGAGAAATATGGCGAAGAAGAGCCGGAGAAGCTTCTGGAACATCGCTATGAACGTTTCCGGAAAATGTAGAAGCAATAAGTGCAGTGATTTTGTAGCCCGCAAAGTAAAAATCCAGTGGAAAAAATGCCATATTTATGTTACGATGGCTTCATAAACAGAGAACCGGAGAAGCTTTTTGCTCCGGAGAAACAGGAGCGGGTAGAGTGGACAATCGGGAAGTTATAAATGACGTGCTGGTGAATCTGTTCAATGAGATCCTCCGACTGGAGGAGGAAGCCATCATCACAGATAAATATAAAGATATTTCCAACAATGATATGCACATTATCGAGCTGTAGGTCTTGGAGGGGGGAACATGTCCTCCATTGCAGCCAAGCTTAAGATCACCGTAGGCTCCCTCACAACATCTATGAACAGTCTTGTAAAAAAAGGCTATGTGAAGAGAGAGCGAAGTGAGAAGGACCGGCGTGTGGTATTTATCCAGCTTACAAATAAGGGACGTATGGCATATCATCATCATGCGGAGTTTCACAGGCAGATGACAGAAGCGGTGATCGCAGAGCTGAATGAGAATGAGACAGAAGTGCTGGTAAAAGCACTGGACGGACTGCGTAAATTTTTCAGACAGTATCACGAACAATGAAGAAATGTATAATAAAAGCATCCGGATCGGTAATAAAGGACAATTACGATCCGGATGCTTTTTGCATAACAGGCATTTTCGACACGGACATTTATTGAAAATGATATTAAATGTCGCCTTTGTTTTTGTGATACGAGAGTTTATTCGTCCCAGCCATCCTGGAAGCGGATATTTACAGAGATATTGCGGACAACGTCTCCTTCCTGAAGCTCCAGATCGCTCTCATCGGAAACCGGAGGAAGCTTTCCCTCAAATTCCATAAGCTCTGTGTAGATCCAGTCGTATGCAGCTGCATTGGCATTTTCGATGGCATCATCCAGCGTGTCACCGTTGGCTTCACAGCAGGCAAGATCCGGGAAAAAAGCATTGTATTTTTTATCCTCTGTGGGACGGAAAACTGCGGGATATATAAATTTCATAGGTAAGATTCCTTTCTTTTTTAAAATGAAGTGATCCGTGTAATACTACGAATATGGATAGTTTTACCTGACCAAGGTAAGTATATACCAATTTCAGAATGAGGGCAAGCGAGTTCATGATCCAATGAAAGATCTAAATAAGAACAGCAGAGTTTTAGGAATGCTATAATCAGAAAATTGTCGTATATAAGTAAAAATGATAGATATATAACCCTTTTTGTCCTTGTATATAGGAAATATAGATGCTATACTGTGTAATACAGAGTATGAACGGGGGGTCGAAAGACCTGACGGGAGGTACAGCTATGATTTATACAGCTTTGACGAAAAAAGCTATGAAGGTGGCATACGAGGCACATCATGGACAGACAGATCGAAGCGGGACACCTTATATCTTTCATCCATTTCACGTAGCGGAGCAAATGGATGATGAACTCAGTGTATGTACGGCACTTCTGCACGATGTGATAGAAGATACAGAGATCACATTTGAGGATCTTACCGGAGAATTTCCGGAAGAGGTTGTGGAGGCATTACGTTGTCTTACAAGAGATAAGAATATGAATTATTTCGATTATATCCGGAAGCTTCGGAAGAATCCGATCGCAAAAAAAGTGAAGCAGGCTGATCTGCTCCACAATTCTGATGTAACACGTCTTTCTGACTGCGAAAATATGTCTACCGAACAGATATCACGGCTGCATGGAAGATATAAACGGGCTTTGGAGATACTTCATGATGCCAGGTGATATTATTTTCGCACAAGTCATTTATTGACTTTTATTCAGTTTTTTCATGCGCATGATCCACACAAAATATCCGTGACCTCAGATATTATTGTGGATCTTCTTAGTGGAAGTATGGATTTCTTGCATTGATCTCTATGTAGCATTTGATCGCATATTTGATAAATTCTATGATTTTTTTCATTTTATTTTCCTCCTCTTTTCTTTAACTTACAAATGCATTATAATAAACTCTCGGAAATATTACGTGCCAAAAACACAGAAAAAGTAGTCAAATATTGCGGAGAGAAAAATCCATGTTTCCAGTATACGAAGAAAAAAAAGAAGAATCTCCATATTCATCTTCGGACCTTAGTCCATGCTTCACCCCATCTTCATAACTCCATAGAGTTTATCTATATCACAGAGGGAACTCTGGAGCTTGGTATGGGACAGGAGCTTTATCATATGGAAGAGGGAGATCTTGCAGTGATCTTTCCGGATGTGATCCATCACTATCAGGTGTTCTCTCCGGGAGAAAACAAAGCAGTCTATCTCTGGGCAAAGCGGTATTGATTGGTCAGTTTGCGGATATCATTCAGAACAGCTGTCCGGAAGACCCGGTTATAAAAAAGGAGCAGGTGCATCCGGATATTGTAAATGCGGTACGGTGTCTCAGGGCAAACCGCAAGGAGAAGGATGATAATCTTGCAGTGGAACAGGCGTATGTGCAGATTCCGGGATTTGAAAGTCAGAGGACTTTTAACCGGGTATTCCGGGAACGGTACCGGATGACACCAAGAGAATACAGAATATTATATAAGGAAAAATATTTACGAGAGGAACAGACATGATCACAGTAGAGCTGGAACATTTCAGTCTTGATAAAATATGCGATTCCGGACAGTGCTTCCGGATGAGAAAGCTTGGAGACGGACATTTTTCCATGGTGGCGGGAGACCAGTATCTGGAAATGTATCAGAAAGACGGAGTGGTGGATTTCTGCTGCTCTCAGGAGGAATTTATCTGTTACTGGGTGCTTTATTTTGATCTGGATACGGATTATGAAGCTTACATGAATGCTGCTAATCCACGGGATAAATATCTGGGTGCCGCAATAAAGGCAGGAGACGGGATACGGATATTAAGACAGGATCTCTGGGAAATGATCGTTACGTTTCTGATATCTCAGCAGAACAATATCAAGCGTATCCGCAAATGTATCGAAACCATCTGCCGGAAGTACGGAGAGCGAAAAAATTCATCTGCAGGTGTGGAATACTACGCTTTTCCGACTGTAGAGGCGCTGAGTCAGGCAACGGAAGAGGAGTTAAGAGGATGCGGCCTGGGATATCGGGCAAAATATATCGCAGTAACGGCCAGGACCATTGCATCCGGTCAGATCTCCCTGGAAAAAATCTATGATATGCGTTACCCTCAGGCAAAGAAGGAGCTGATGAAGCTCTGTGGTGTGGGAGAAAAGGTAGCTGAATGTATCTGCCTGTTTGCACTGCATCATATGGATGCTTTTCCCATAGATACCCACATCCGTCAGGTCATGGACGTGCATTACAAAAGAGGATTTCCCAACCGCAGATACAGAGGAATGCGTGGGATCATGCAGCAGTATATTTTTTACTATGACTTGTACTCATAGACTGCGGATGCTATCATAGGTGAAAATAAAGGAAAAATCCACGGAGGAAAAAGTAATCAGAAAATATTTACTGCGATTGAGACAACCACGTATAAAAAAGAAAGAAAACAGATATTATATCCGGGGCTATAAGGGAACGGAAGTGATCATCCGTACAGATCATGAGATCCTGAAGAGGATTGCTTATAGGCGTACCTGCGTGAAACAAGTCTGCATTCCTGGAAGATATGAAACAGAAACAAAATATATCTATACAAGAAAAGAAAACAGAAGAAGCCGCCCAGTCATAGTTCCGGGCATTCCGACCGGGAGAGAAACTGCTATGCCACGTGCCGTGCGGACAGTGCTCCATGCTCTTTCCTATGGCGGGATCGAAGTGGAGGCTTCCAGAAAGCTGGCAGATCTTAAGAAGATGGATCCTATGAGGATCTTTTACAGGACACTGGATGCGGAAGTTTATAACGGAGACTATAAAGTGCCGATCCGTCTGTTTTTTCCAACAGAAGAGGACATGGAAAACGGTGCCGCCTCCGGAAAAAAACCACCGGTGATCCTGTTTTTCCATGGCGGTGGCTGGGTTACGGAAAGTGTAGAGAATTATCAGCGGGTTTGTGCCAGAATGGCACAGTCTACCGGTCAGATCGTGGCGTCTGTTGAATACAGGCTGGCACCGGAATACCGTTTCCCGGTGGGACTGATGGATTGTTATGCAGCTGCGAAGACTTTTTACACCAATCGTTTTCTGCTGAATACGGATCCGGATCGTATCACTATTATGGGAGATAGTGCAGGCGGAAATCTGGCAGCGGCTGTATGTATGATGGCCAGAGACCGCGGAGATTTTTTCCCCAAAAAACAGATCCTTATTTATCCGGCACTGAACAACTGTTATACGGAAGACTCTCCCTTTGAATCCGTAAAAACAAACGGAACCGGTTATCTTCTCACAGCGGAGAAGATGGAAGATTATCTGAAATTCTATGAGAGTTGTCCAGAAGACAGGAGGAATCCCTATTTTGCGCCGATCCTGGAGAAGAATTTTCGAAATATGCCGGATACACTGATACTTACCGCTGAGTTCGATCCTCTTCGGGATGAAGGGGAGGCATTTGGTGAAAAACTGAAGGAAGCGGGAAATCGTGTGGAAGTGCACAGGATCGCAGGTGCGTTTCACGGGTATTTTGCACTGGGGATCAAATTTCTGCATGTGCAGGAGAGCTTTGCATATGTAAATCGTTTTCTGGAAACAGAGGAACAGGAAGAAGGAAAGCATCATGAAGAACGAATATGCACAGTGGAGAAAACTTGACAATGCGGCGCTGGCGTTCCCGGCGGTGACAGGAAAGAATGACACCAGGGTATTTCGTTTTTACTGTGAACTGAAAGAAGAGATAAAAGAAGAAAACCTGCAGGAAGCCCTGGAGAGGACACTGGAAAAATATCCTCTTTTCCGTGCAGTTTTAAGAAAGGGACTGTTCTGGTTTTATCTGGAGAGACGTGATATTCCGGCAGTGGTAAAGAAAGAAGCAGGTGCACCCTGCAGCGGACTTTATATTCCGGACAAAAAAACGCTTCTTTTTCGGGTGAGCTATTATAAGAACAGGATCAATTTCGAGGTATTTCATGCGCTGACGGATGGAACGGGAGCCATGCATTTTCTGATGGAGCTGGTGAAAAATTATCTTCAGGAGACGCACCCATCCGCAGAGCTTCCGGAGCTTTTTCCGGATGAAAACATTACGGGCAGGGATATGGAGGAGGACAGCTTTTCTCAGTATTATTCCTCCGATGCGCCAAGAAAGAGAGAGTCCAAGAAGCCTGCTTTCCAGTTAAAAGGCGAGAAGCTCAGGCAGGAGGATATGAATATCACGGAAGTCTGTGTTCCGGTAAAAGAGATCCACGCCCGTGCAAAAGCGGCCGGTGTGTCGATCACGGTTTTTCTTACGGCAGTACTTATCTGGGCGATCCATGAAGAAGTGCCTCAGAATCAGGCGAAAAAGCCCATTGGTTTGATGATCCCGGTAAATTTGAGAAATTATTTTCCGTCCCGGTCTATGGCAAATTTTTTCGGATGGATCGAGATCAGCTGTTATTTTCAGCCTGATACAGCCTTTGAGGATATTCTGAGATCCGTAAAGGAGCAGTTTGCAAAGGAACTGAGTAAGGACGTGATCGAAGCAAAGCTGAATGATTTGGTAAGCCTGGAGAAAAATCCGATCCTGCGTCTGGTACCACTGGAGATCAAAACCCCGTTCCTTCTTGCCGGGACGACTCTCGGAGGGAGGTCTATCACGGCGATCTATTCCAATGTGGGGATCATCCGGATGCCGGAGGAATATCGGAAATATATTCAGAGATTCGGACTTTTTGCAAGCACGGACAGTCTGCAGCTGTGTTCCTGTTCTTTTGGAGATGAGATGGTTTTAAGCTTTACGTCCAAGATCCCCAATGGAAATATTGAGCGGAATTTTGTGGAGAGACTGAAAAATGAGCAGGTATCCTGTAAAATTCGGGAGAATGATCTTCCGGGACAAAAAGAGGAGCAGAAACAGCAGATGAAGCTTTTTGAGAGCTTTACATTTCTGTGTATTGTGCTAGCTGTGGTATGTAATCTGATCGATTATCTGCTGGATGGTCATATAGGCTGGGCCTGGTTTGTGACTGCAGGGGCGTTCTGCACCTGGCTGATGGTTTCAGTGGCTTATGTGAAGCGGCGGAATCTTCTGAAGAATGAGATGTGGCAGCTGGTGATCGCAGCTGTTGCAGGAGTGCTTTGGGATGTGTTTACCGGCTGGCGTGGCTGGTCTGTGGATTATCTGCTTCCTCTGGCTTCGCTTGCTGTGATCTGCTCCATGTGGGTGATCACTGCGGTACAGAAGCTGGAGGTGGCGGAATATATGATCTATCTTCTGGAAGCAGGAGCTTTCGGAGGAGTGATCCCTGTGATCCTGTTGGCTGCCGGTGTGGTAACGGTGCTGTATCCGTCGCTGATCTGCATATGCGTCAGTTTCCTGATGCTGATATGGCTGTTCCTGTTTAAGAGGAAAGATATGGTGCGGGAGATGCAGAAGAAATTCCGTGCATAGAAAATAAAAACAACCGTCGATCTGCAGAGGATTTTTTGAAGATCTGTCTGCAGACCGGCGGTTTTTTGATCAAATCAAGGGAGTCTCCTGCAGGGGTGCGAAAAGCAATAAGCAGTGGGGGAAACTTGCCCGATGTTCGAAGATCAGAATCCGAAGTCCTCATAGTCCTCCGGTGTAAACTTATGATAGATCATATGCTCACCCTCCAGGGACAGACAATACCGGTAGTCATCCGGGATCCCGTCTTCGAAATATACAAGATAATCAAATCCGGTTCCGGTTGTTTTTTCCATGTGTACATGGTCGGAATAAGCATGAAAAACGTCCATCACTTCATCCAGAGTACAGCCATGACGGGCAACCGTGCCTATAAAGCGTACCAGAAATTCACTCGGCTTCCGGTTTTCGTGAACGTAGTCCGAGGCCTGAGGCGGCAGGGTGATGCAGAAACGCCCGTTTTTGGAAGAAGCCGTTACTTTTCCAAGACGGTCACAGGCATGATCTGAGAATTTTTCCATTGCATGCTGCATTTCTTCTTCCGTAAGCTCTGTGCCAAGAAGACGGTTCAGAGACTGCAGCGGATAATAAAAACGGGTAACTCCGCTCATGTATCCGATCTTTACCTGTTGTTCCTGGATCATATCCAGGAGATTATTTTCCAGTTTTTTGAAATTCATTATGTTTTTCCTTTCCGAGGTCTGAAGGTTTATTGAACTGCATACATTCAGATCCCATTTTTTTCGCAGATATCATTGAGACAGCAGCGGTCGCAGTAAGGCTTTGTCCGCGCTGTACAGACTTCTCTTCCATGATTGACAAGACGGTGGCAGAGATCATTGCCTTCTTCCGGAGGGATGATCTTCCAGAGAGCCATTTCCACCTTTTTCGGATCCTTCATGTCATGGACAAGGCCGATGCGGTTGGAAAGGCGGATACAGTGAGTATCTGTTACAATGGCGGGCTTGCCGAATACGTCCCCCATGATCAGGTTTGCGCTTTTTCGGCCCACACCGGGAAGCTTCAGAAGTGCGTTAAAGTCTTCCGGCACCTTGTCGTGATACTGTTCGTGGAGAATGCGCATACAGGCGCTGATGTCCCGGGCTTTGCTTTTTCCAAGGCCGCAGGGACGTACAATGGCTTCGATCGCTTCCGGCTCTGCTGCTGCCAGGCTGCCACATCCGGGTATTTTGCATAGAGATCCTGAACAACTACATTGACCCGGGCATCGGTGCACTGAGCTGCCAGACGGACACTTACAAGAAGCTTCCAGGCATCATCATAATCCAGTGTACAGTCTGCATCCGGATATTCCTTTTTTAAACGCTGATAACTTCATAGGCCAGTTCCTGTGTTGTCATTTGTATATGAACCATCCTTTCAATTTCGGTTATATTACTGAATTACTACAGCCAGGATGATACCACAGCATTCGGAGAATTACAAGGTGGACAGGAGTACAGAAGCAGTGTGTGGCATTTGGAATTTTATCAGCAGAGCAATTTTGGGAATCCCCCCCAGGGGCTTGTTAATACCCTGACAATTTGGTACATTAAACGTGACCTGTGAGGGACCTGATCTCCCTCACGTGAATAGAAAAGTGCGGAGGAATCAACGTGGAAAAACTTCTCGATGAAATCGAATCTTACTGGAGCACCCGTACAGAAGGGTACTCCGAAGTGAATCATAAAGAGCTTGCAGGAACGCAGAAAAACGCATGGCTTAAGGTGCTGACCAGTCAGTTTCCGGACAAACCCAAGGAAGAGATCCGTATCCTGGATATCGGAACAGGCCCCGGATTTTTTCCTGTGATCCTGCAGAAGCCGGATATCATGTAGATGCAGTGGATTATACGGAAGGAATGCTGGAAAAGGCAAAGGAAAATGCAGGAGATCTTTGCCGGAATATCCGCTTTTTGAGGATGGATGCACAGAAGCTGGATTTTGAGGATAATACCTTTGACGTGGTCATTTCCCGAAATCTTACCTGGAATCTGGAGCATCCTGATGTTGCTTACAGAGAGTGGGTCCGTGTACTGAAGGTAGGAGGAAGACTTCTGAATTTTGATGCCAACTGGTACGGTTATCTTTATGAGGAAGAGCAGCGTAAGGCCTACGAAAACGACCGGAAAAATGTGGAAAACAACAGCCTGGATGATCACTATCTCTGTACGGATATTGAGCGCATGGAGCGGATTGCCCTCCAGGTACCGCTGTCAAAGATCAGTCGTCCCCAGTGGGATGTAAAAACTCTCAGAGAAGCAGGACTTCTTGGAATCCGCACAGACACAGAAATATGGAAAACGGTCTGGAGTGAGGAGGAGAGATTAAATTATCAGTCCACACCAATGTTTATGGTAACTGGTGTAAAGCCGGATCATTTCCTGAATCTTCCGGTTGCGGCAGGAGAAAAAACAGAAGGCTTTCTCGAGCTCGGAGATGGAGAATTTGTCCTTCCTGCAACCATCATCCGTGGAAAAGATCCTGGAAAAACCGTTCTCGTCACAGCAGGTCTTCATGCAGGAGAGTATGTGGGGATCCAGACTCTGATCGAGCTGTCGAAGCGGCTGAAGCCGGAAAAGGTAAAGGGCCAGCTGGTTCTGGTAAAGGTGCTGAACCGGGAAGATTTTGAGAAGCGTGCAGGCAGCATCAGCTGGGAAGACGGAAAAAATCTGAACCGTGTTTTCCCTGGCAGAAAAGATGGCACAAAAATGGAACGACTGGCAGCGGCCATCACAGAATCCCTGATCCGGAAGGCAGATTATTATATCGATCTTCACGGCGGTGATGATTATGAGGAGCTGACTCCGTATGTATATTTTGCAGGCGTGGCAAAGCCGGAGATCGTGGAAGCTTCCCGAAAAATGGCAGAGCAGGTTGATGTCCCATATATGGTACAGTCAAATGTGAGTACAGGCGGCGCCTACAATTATGCGGCAAGTACCTGTGACATTCCGGCAGTCCTTCTGGAACGTGGCTGCATGGGAACCTGGGAGCGTGAAGAAGTGGATTCCATGCGAAGAGATGTGCGAAACATTCTCTGCAGCATCGGAGCTTACAACGGAATCCGTTCCCACAGTACGTACTATCCTCTGAAAATGGATGATGTGCGTTATCAGTGCGCCAGTGTCAACGGTCTCTGGTACCCGGTGAAGAAACCAGGCGATATCGTTCATCAGGATGAGTATCTTGGAGAGATCCGTGATTATGAGGGAAATGTACAGGAAATCTGTCGTGCAGACATGATGGTGTGATCCTTTATCAGGTATCAAGCCTTCAGGTTGTGGAAGGCGGCCCTGTGATCACCTACGGAAATATCGTAAGAGAAAAAAGACGAGCGGAAAACAAGGATCGCCCAGTACTGGACCAGGCGCAGCGACAGCTTTCTGGAACAGAGAAGAGCAGAGCTTCACAGTGCACTTGCAGGCCGCTGGATGGCTGAGCTTAAGAAGTATCTGCCTGAGAAAAAGAATCTCAGGATCCTGGATGTAGGCTGCGGAACCGGATTTTTTACCATTCTTCTTGCAAAAGAAGGCCATCAGGTAACCGGAATCGACCTGACACCGGATATGATCACCCATGCAAAAGAGCTGGCTGAGGAAGAAAAAGCAGACTGTCAGTTTGCAGTCATGGATGCGGAAAACCCGGATTTCCCGGATGAGGAATTTGACGTAATCGTATCCCGAAACCTTACCTGGACACTGCCGGATGCAGAACACGCTTATCAGGAATGGTTCCGCGTGCTGAAACCAGGCGGAGTGATGATCAATCTGGATGCAAACTACGGAGCAGCAGACTTTGCGGACACTGCGGATCTTCCGGAGAATCATGCCCATCATCAGATCCAGGATGAGCTGATGCAGGAATGCGAGGATATCAAGCGGCAGCTGCCCATCAGTTCTTTTCTGCGTCCGGCATGGGATCTGGAAACGCTGAGCCGTATAGGTGTGGAAGAATTTTCCTTTGACCTTGGTATCAGCAAACGTATTTATACAGAAAAAGACGAGTTTTACAATCCGACCCCGATGTTTTTGATCTTTGCAAAGAAACAGAGGTAGGGTCATGCTCAATATAAAACAGATACAATATTTTGCAGCCTGTGCCAAAACAGGCTCCTTCAGCCAGGCAGCAGAGTTGCTTTTTACCACGCAGTCAAATGTAAGCAAGGTGATCCGTTCCATGGAAGACGATATGCGTACCCAGCTGTTTGTCCGTCATGCAAAGGGCATAGAGCTGACACCGGAAGGAGAGCGTGCATATATCCATGTGCAGAGGATCCTGGAAAATATAGATGAACTGGAAATGCAGGCACAGCCACTTGCAAAAAGCAGCCTGTGTGTATGCTTTCATCCCAGCTCCTGGTTTGCGGATATCTTCGTAACGTATTATGAAGCACATAAGTGCGATGATCTTCATTATCAGGTTTACGCAGCAGATACCCATGAGATCATAAAACGTGTGAAAGGCAGACAGATGATATGGGATTCGCCTATGTGATGCAGAATCAGCTGGCGGCGTTCCAGTATTTTCTTTCCCGGAATTACCTGGAATTTGAGCTGCTGACGGAAACCGAGGTAAATATTTATACCGGGAAAGGGAAAGCAGATGAGGGAGATTTTAATATGTCCCAGCTCAGGCTGATCCAGAGATTTCCCGATGAATTTTCCCCGGATAATTACCGGAACCTTGTAGAGGAAAACGGTCATTCCGCAGTGGAGGCAGAGACTGTAGTCGTAACAAACAGTGATTATATCGTGGAACGTCTTCTTGGGTCCGGAGAGTTGTGTAATATCAGTGGTGCGGATCTTTCCGGCCGTGATCCGGGATATTCCTCCGTGAAATATACATTTCCGGGAGAAGGACAGAAACTTGTTTACGGGTGCATCTGCCGGAGAGGTGAAGAGCTCAGTGAACAGGGAAAGGATTTTCTGGGATTCGTGAAGGAAAGACTTCAGATTTCCGGGAAGTGATAAAAGAATAAAGCAAAAGACCAGGCGGGATTTTTCTGCACGGGACACAGGTTCCTGATACAGAAAAGTCCCGTTTTTTATATGGAATACACATCCATGCCAAACCCGACTGCCCAATATCCCCGTACCGGGGTTGTCCGAAAGCTGTTAAATGATAAAATAATATCAGCAGCACACTCCGCGTGCTGAATATAAAAACACTGTGATGCACATAACCTCCGCGCACTCCTATTTGTGCATACAAATGTTTTGTCGAATAATAACACGACCCTTTCAAAAGCAGTTATGGCTTTGGATGCCATAACTGCTTTTGAAATATGAACACAAATCGTTCCACGATTTGTGTTCATGAGCATGCAGCAGAGCGGAATGCGAATGTCTGCCTTACTGTCTTACATGTAAGTAAAGGGAAGTGGGAAAGGAAAATTATGAACAAAGAAAATAAACTGGTCATCCGGATCCTGAAACGGATCCTTCTGCTTGCAGTGGTTATGTTTCTGCTGTCTGTGGTGGTGTTCTGGCTGGCGAGACTGGCACCGGGAGATCCCCTGCAGTCCTTTTACGGAGATTCCCTGGAAATGATGACCAGCGAGGAAGTGGCTGCGGCCAGAACGAGACTAGGACTGGATCAGGGGATCGGGGTACAGTATGTAAGGTGGTTTACCAATGTAGTCCATGGTGATTTCGGATTGTCGCTGAAATACAGGCAGCCGGTTATGAATGTGATCAAACCGCTGATAGGAAATACTCTGGTGCTGGGAGGAATTGCTTATATTGTGATCTTTATACTGGCAGTTCTGATCGCCATATTCTGTACGCTCCATGAGGATCAGTGGATCGACCGGCTGATCTGCAAGATCGGAACAGCAGCCTATTATGTGCCGGCTTTCTGGCTTGGTGTGGTACTGATCCTGATCTTCAGTGTAAATCTTGGATGGTTCCCAAGCAGCGGTGCCTATGATGTAGGAATGGCAGATAGTATCGGCAATCGTATGAAGCATATGATCCTTCCGCTGGTAGTAATGATCTTCAGCCATCTTTGGTATTACGCATATATGATACGTAACAAATTTCTGGATGAGGTGCGGAAGGATTATGTACTTCTTGCCAGATCCAAGGGACTTTCCAAAAGAAAGATCCTGTGGAAGCATTGTCTTCGAAATGTAATGCCGACGATCGTGAGTATCATGGCAGTTTCGGTACCCCATGTAACGGGTGGGACTGTAACTGTGGAAGCTGTTTTCAATTATGCGGGAATTGGAAATCTTGCAGTGGAATCTGCTAAATATCATGATTATAACCTGCTGATGATCGATGTGCTGATCACGGGATTCATCGTATTTTTAAGCAGCTTTGTTGCACAGACTGTCAATGAAGAGATCGATCCAAGAATGAAGGATTCGGAGGTGAGGGTATGGTAGCTGACCGGAAGCTTTCAGAAGCTGAGCTTTTTCAGGTAGTTGGTGCCGGGTGGAAGCAGCAAGGATCTGAAAAACGAAAAAAACATTTCGGGAAAAGCTGAAGGGGAAACCGGTATTTTCCATGTTCCTGCTTTTTCTGATCGTTTTGGGCTGTGTATTTGCAAATGTTGTTGCAAATCATGATCTCAGGTTTTTATCTCCAGAATCTGAATACACCGCCGGGAAAGGAATTTATCTTTGGAACGGATTCGCTTGGAAGAGATATTTATTCACTGATCTGGTATGGTGGACGGGTTTCTCTGGTGATCGGGCTTCTGGGAGCTGCGATCATTACTGTGATCGGTGTTACCTACGGATGCATCAGCGGAACAGCAGGTCCAAAGGTGGATTCAGTTCTGATGCGGTTTACGGAAATGTGCGGAAGTATTCCGACCCTTCTGCTGATCCTGATCCTGTCTGCGGTCCTTCAGGCCAATGATGTGATCAGCATATCTGTGATCATTGGTATTACCGGGTGGTTTGCACTGGCACGTATTGTAAGAAGTGAAGTGCGGCAGATAAGAAACAGTGATTATGTGATGTATGCAAGACTCTGCGGAGGAAGTTTTGGATATGTGATGTATCACCATCTGATCCCGAATTTTGTTTCGGCGATCATGTTTGTGGTGATCTCTTCGATAAGCAGTTGTATTACCATGGAATCTACATTAAGTTTTCTTGGCCTCGGGCTTCCGGCAAATGTAGTCTCCTGGGGAAGTATGCTCTCACTGGCAAATAAAGCACTGATCATGAATACCTGGTGGGTGATCGTGATCCCGGGAGTTTTTCTGGTCATTACTTTAATGTGCATTACCAGTATGGGAAGCTTTGTGAGAAGTGAGGTAAATAATCATTACAGCAACCTCTGATGCAGTCAGAAAAAATATTTGGACGCAAACCGTGATAAAACATTCCAAGGTGTAGATAACCGGTTTGAAAATAAGGAAAGATGAGGAAAACAGAATGAAAAAGAGAACAGGAATCAACTATGGAAGAAAATATGCGGCGATAACACTGGCAGCAGTGACCGCAGCATGTACAGGAGCATCGGCAGGTAGTGCGGTAAACGTAGCTGCGGCAGAAGAAAACAAAACTCTGGTATATGCAGGTGAGTCAGAAAGTACGATCAATCCCCTTCTGAATAACCATGATGAACTTCCGGATCTTATTTTTTCAGGACTGATGAAATATGATGCCAATGGAAAGCCGGTAGAGGATCTTGCAGAGAGTTATACCTTTGACAAGGATACCAATACCTATACTTTTAAACTTCGAGATGGTGTTAAGTGGCATGATGGAGAAGATTTCAATGCAGAGGATGTTGTATACACCTATAAGGAGCTTACAGAGGATGAAACCCTGGGAGCCAGCATCACCAGCAACTATCAGGACATTACAAGTATTGAGGCACCGGATGATCAGACTGTGATCTTTACACTAGATCAGTATGATGCTGCCATGCTGGATTACTTTACCATGGGAATCCTTCCTGAGCATCTTCTGGAAGGAGAGGACGTGAATACCACATCCTTTAACCAGAATCCGGTGGGAACAGGCCGTTATAAATTTGAAGACTGGGATGCTACCGGTGGAATGATCACACTGAAACGAAATGAAGATTATTACGGAAAGGTTCCGAATATTGAAACCGTTGTATACCGTACAGTATCGGATGAGACTACAAAGGCAACCATGCTCCAGTCCGGTGAGGCGGATCTTGCATGGCTGAATTCCAACTACGCTTCTCAGTTCAAGGATAAGGACGGATATAATTACTGGGAGTTCACCACAGCAGATTACCGTGGAGCGGCCATGGATATGAGCACAGATTTCTGGAAGGAAAACGGAGATTCCATCGGCGTTCTGAATTATGCGCTGGATAAGGATTCCATTATTGCAGGTGTTCTTGCAGGACAGGGAGAGCCGGCATACAGCCCGATCCAGAGAAACCCTCTCGGAACAGATAAGGAAGCCAATATCTACTCCTATGATCTGGATACCTTTGCAAAGAAGATGGAAGAGCTGGGATGGAAAAAGGTGATGATGGGATCTATGAGAGAAACGGACAGAAATTCCACTTTACCATCCAGGTACGTGATTACGAAGAAGAGCGTGTGGATATTGCCAATGTCATGTCTGATATGCTGAAGCAGGCTGGTGTGGAAATGGAAGTAAAGCTTGTTACCAAATTTGACTGGGATGCAGGATACAATGGATTTCTTGCCGGCTATTCAACACAGTTTGACCCGGATATGGCATATGTAAACTTTGTAACCGACGCAAGTGGAAACAACATGCATTATTCCAATGCAGATGTGGATAAATATCTTGAGGAAGGCCGTCACGGTGAGACTGAGGAAGCCAGAAAAAAAGCATATAGTGAATTCGAAAAGGCATATGCCAAGGCACCTGGAATCCTTCTGGTTGCTTATCTTCAGGGAGATTATGTAGGCGTTTCCGGACTTGACGGACTGGATACCACACGTGTTCTGGGACATCATTCCGTAGGTGTTATGTGGAATATTGAAGACTGGACCATTACAAAATAAGGAAAAGATCATGCAGGAAACCGTTTTGGAATTAAAAAACTATTCGGTAAGCTTTGACACACCGGACGGCGAGGTACAGGCCGTCCGGAATGTTGATCTCACGGTAAAAAAAGGAGAGATACTTTGTATCGTAGGTGAGTCCGGATGTGGAAAAACCGTTATGTGCCGTAGCGTGATGAAGCTTTTGCCACCGAATGCACATGTAAAAAGCGGAGAGATCAGTCTCTGCGGAGAGAATATCACAGCCTATAAAAGAAAAAAAATGGAAAAGCTGTGCGGAAGCAAGGTAAGCATGGTGTTCCAGGATCCTATGCTGACGCTGAATCCGACGATCCCTGTTGGCAAACAGATCACAGAGGCTATTATCAAAGATCAGAAAGTATCCAGGGATGAGGCGAAAAAAAGAGCTGTGGAAATGCTGAAGCTGGTAGGAATTCCGGATGCAGAACAGCGCTATGGCCTGCAGCCTCATTTTTTTTCCGGAGGAATGCGTCAGCGTTGTGTGCTGGCTATTGCACTGGCCTGTGATCCGGAAATATTATTTGCCGATGAGGCGACTACAGCATTGGATGCAACCGTGGAAGCAAGGATTCTGGATCTGCTTCTTGAGCTGAGAGAAAAAACAGGGATCAGTATTGTGTTCATATCTCATGATCTGGGAGCTGTTGCAAGGATCGCAGACAGAGTTGCAGTTATGTATGCAGGAAAGATCATTGAGATCGGGACAGCGGAAGATGTTTATTATGATCCCCGGCATCCTTATACCTGGGGACTTCTGTCTTCTCTGCCTGTATTTGCAGGTGAAAAAGGGGAGCTGAATCCGATCCCCGGAATGCCGCCCTCTCTTTTGGATCCTCCGCCGGGAGATGCGTTTGCCGTTCGGAATCCCCAGGCACTGGCAATCGATTATGAACAGACTCCTCCGATGTTTAAGGTCAGTGATACGCATTATGCAGCCACATGGCTTCTGGATGAAAGAGCTCCGAAAATAGAAAAGCCCTCCATTTTGAAGGACAGATTACAGGAAAACAGCGGCCGTAAACAGAAACCGGATAAAAAGGAAGCGTTATTTTTACAGAAAACAGAACAGAAACAGGCGCCTGTACTGATCGAAGCCAGAAATCTGAAGCAGCATTTCCGTATCCGTTCCGATTATACGATCCATGCAGTGGATGATGTTTCCTTCAGTATCCGGGAAGGTGAGATCATGGCACTGGTGGGAGAGACCGGCTGCGGAAAATCCACGACAGCCAGAACGCTTGCAGGAATCTACCGGCCTACAGGCGGGGAGATCTTTTATCAGGGAGCAAGAGTGCCGGATAAAAAGGATCCTTTCAGAATGCGGAAGAAAATGCAGACGGAGATCCAGATGATCTTTCAGGATTCGGGCGCTGCACTGAATCCCCGAATGAGCATACGGCAGATCATGCTGGAGCCTGTAAAGATCAGCCGCAGGATCCGTGACAGAGAAATGTTGGAGAACAGGCTTCGGGAAATCCTGAAGGAGACAGGACTGGATGAAAGCATTCTGTCGAAAAAGCCGGGAGAGCTTTCCGGCGGACAGAGACAGAGAGTTGCCATAGGAAGAAGCCTTCTCATGGAACCACGTCTTATCATTGCAGATGAACCCATCGCATCGTTGGACATTTCTATCCAGGCACAGATCGTCATGCTTTTTAAAAAGCTTCAGCAGGAAAAAAGATTTTCCTTTCTTTTTATTGCCCATGATCTGTCAATTGGTACGTTTTTTAAGTGATACAACCGGTGTGATGAAAAACGGAAAGCTGGTAGAAATGGCACCTACAAAAGAGCTTTTTGAAAATCCGCAGCATCCTTATACACAGTCCCTGCTTTCTGCGATCCATATCCCGGATCCGCTGGAAGAGAGAAAACGGAGGCTGATCGAGTATGAAGAGCCACAGTCTCTTGGAGAGGGCTGGAAAGAATTATCCGTATGTCACTGTGTGAGAATATAAGAACATGATGGAATACATATGCATGACAAAATGGAATATGTAAAATCCCCCCGCCGGGTTGTGGCAGAACAGCCGTGTTGTTAAACTTTTGTTATTCGAAATACTGAGAAACAAAGTGCGGAGAGGAAAATATGGGAAAATATATAATAAAACGGTTGCTGCAGCTGATCCCGGTCCTGATCGGGATCACATTTCTTTCTTTTGCCATGATGCGGCTTGCCGGCGGAGATGCAGTAACTTATATGTATGAAAATGCAGGCTCTGCAGTATCTCAGGAGGTCATTGATAATGCGAAGGCAGAATATGGCCTTGATAAACCATTCCTTGTACAATATGCTGCCTGGTTTGCAGGAATGGTAACCGGAGATATGGGAGAGAGCTATGTGTCTCACAGAGATGTCTATGAAACCTTTATTTCAAAGCTTCCGGCAACGATGATGCTGACTCTGTCATCGATCCTTCTTACAATTGTTCTTGCAATCCCGTTGGGAATCCTGTCAGCAGTAAAGCACAACAAATGGGTAGATTATCTGATAAGATTTTTAAGCTTTATCGGCAATTCCATGCCGAATTTTTTTGCTGCCATGGTCCTGATGTATTTTCTGTCCATCAGGCTGGGCGTTTTACCGGTAGTCACAAATACAGATCTCGGACAGAGTATCATTCTGCCAACACTGACACTGGCAATCTCCATGGCTGCAAAATATACCAGACAGGTGCGTGCCACGGTTCTGGAAGAACTGAATAAGGATTATGTGACCGGAGCCCGGGCAAGAGGGATCCGCAGTCGTGTGATCATCTGGAAGAGTGTAATGAAGGCTTCCATGCTGACGATCATCACACTGCTGGCTCTGTCCATCGGCAATCTTCTGGGAGGAACTGCCATTGTGGAAAATATCTTTATGTGGGATGGTGTCGGAAAACTGGCGGTAGATGCGATCACCATGCGTGACTATCCGATCATCAGCTTATGTGCCTGGATGGCGGTTATTTATGTTCTGGTAAATCTGGTGACAGATATTATTTACCACTATCTGGATCCGAGAGTACGACTTGGAGGTGACAGAGCATGAGTGGAAAAAATAATATCACAGTCCGGAAGCAGAAGATCCGGAAAAATCATACAAAAGCAAAGCTTGTCTTTTTTCTTGTGCTCACAGCATTGCTTCTGTTTGTAGCGGCATTTGCAAAATATCTCTGCCTTATGATCCTTATGCCCAGGATCTGGCACTTGCCCAGAAACCGCCGGGACCGGAGCATCTGCTCGGGACAGACCGTTATGGGAGAGATATGCTTTCCCGTGTGATCATAGGAAGCACGACCAGTATTTATGCAACGCTGCTCCTGGTTGCGGTGATCACTGTGGTGGGAACGGCTATTGGTATTTTCTGTGGCTGGAAGGGCGGCAAAGCCGATACCGTTCTGATGCGTATCTCCGATCTGTTCCTGGCTTTCCCGGGACTGGTATTTGCCCTGGCAGTAGCAGGTGTTCTGGGAGGCGGTATCCAAAATGCGATCATTGCCCTGGCGGTGATCAGCTGGCCGAAGTTTGCAAGACTTGCCAGAGGGCTTACGCTGACTCAGAAGGACTCTGCATATCTTATGGCGGCAAAGCTTTCCGGAAGCAGTACAGGAAAGCTTCTGCTCAAACATATCCTTCCAAATATTGCAGGCCCCATACTTGTTACGTCAGTTCTTGACATCGGAACCATGATGATGGAGCTGGCAGGACTTTCCTTTCTCGGGCTTGGGGTAAAGCCTCCAATGGCAGAATGGGGAAGTATGATCAACGATGGAAGAAGTATGCTGCAGATTTCACCGTGGATGGTACTTGCGCCGGGAATGGCGATTTTTATTACGGTAATGATCTTTAATCTTCTGGGAGATACGATCCGGGATTATATGGATCCGAAGGAACGAAACAGGAGAAAAGGATAACAGGCACTTATAGATAAATATAACACAGAAAGTGAGAGCGGAGATTATGAAGAAAAAGATTCTGGCAGCAGTGCTTGCAGCGGCAATGGTCATGAGCATGACAGGAGTTCCGGCAGCAGCAAAAAGCAAAGAAAAGAGTGAAGGAACTACCTTTGTTTACGGAACTACCGGATACAGTGAAGAAATGGGAGATGCAGGATTAAACCTCACGACAATTATTCCGGATGGAGCTGTCTTCGTTATGGCGTAGGAGAAACACTGTTTAAGTACAATGACAACATGGAGTTAGAGCCATGGCTTGCTACAGACTATGAATTTACAGACGACAATACAGTAAAGATCACTCTTCGTGACGGTGTGAAATTTTCCAGCGGAAGAACCATGGACGGAGAAGCGGTAAAGGAGTGCCTGGAGGATCTGATCGCAAACCATGACCGTGCACCTTACGATATGAAGATCGATAAGATCGAAGCAGATGGAATGACAGTAACGATCCATACTTCCGAACCATGTCCGGCACTGATCAATTATCTCGGTGATCCGTATGGTGCCATCATTGATATGGATTATGGCGTACAGGGAGAGGGTGGCTCTGCAAATGTGGCAGGAACAGGCCCCTATGTTGCAACAGAGGTATCCCCAACAGAGATCAAGCTGGTAAAAAACGAGGATTACTGGGGCGGAGATGTAAAGGTAGACAACGTTATCGTAAAATCCTTCTCAGATGGAAGTGCCCTGACAGCAGCATTGCAGACAGGCGATATACAGGGAACCTATGGACTTCAGTATGATAACTATGCACTTTTTGACGGAAATCCGGACTATCAGATCAGCTCTGTAGCAACAAGCCGCTGTTTCTTCGGACAGTTTAATATGAAATCTGAACTGATGCAGGATCAGAATGTGAGAAAAGCCATTGAGATGGGAATCGATAAGGATGGCTTCTGCAGTGTGATCATGGAGGGACGAGGTGTTCCGGCAGTGGGAGCTTTCCCGAGCAGCTTTTCCTATGGAAACGATGCGGTGAAAGCACCGTCCTATGATCCGGAAGAGGCGAAAAAGCTTCTGGAAGAATCCGGATGGACAGATACGGATGGAGATGGCTATGCAGATAAGGACGGAAAGAAGCTGTCCATCACATGGCTGACCTATCCCACTCGTCTGGAACAGCCTAAGCTTGCAGAATATGCACAGTCCACTTTAAAGGACATTGGAATTGAGGTCAATGTTAACAATACAGCAGACCATGCGACATATGCGAAGAACGGAGAATTTGATGTATATGTAAGTTCGCTTACAACTGCACCTACCGGCGATCCGGAATATTTCTTCACAAGTACAGTTGTATCTGATGCTGCCAAAAATTATGGCAAATACAGCAATTCGGATCTTGATGATATCGTGGCGAAGCTGCATGAGACCTTTGATACAGATGAGAGAAGCAAGCTTGCTGTGGACGCACAGCAGACCATTCTGGATGATGATGCGTATTTCTTTGTTTCTCATCTGAATATGGGACTTGTGTCAAAGTCAAATGTATCAGGGCTGACTGCCCATCCATGTGATTATTACGAGATCACAGCAGATCTGGAAGTGAAATAAGATGGAATCATTGTTGAAGCTTGAGCATGTGACGATCTGCTACAACGGAGAGCCGGTTGTACATGATGTGGATCTGGAACTGAATAAGGGGGAGATTCTGGGTGTAGTAGGCGAGTCCGGAAGCGGAAAAAGTACCATTATCAAGGCAATCATGGGACTTCTGGGAAATGAAGGCATGGTGACAGAAGGAGATATCTGGTACAAGGGAAAAAATATAGTGGATATGCCGGAAAAAGAATTACGCAGACTTCTGGGCCCTGAGATCGCCATGGTTTTTCAGGATTCAGGAGCAGCCCTTTGTCCCATCCGCACCGTAGGCGCTCAGATCTATGAGAGTATGCGGGAGCATGAAAGGATCAGCGTAAAGAGTGTGCAGAGCGCACCGTCAGGATGATGGCTAAGATCGGCCTCAAGGATGGGGAACGTGTTTTGCAAAGCTACCCATTTGAATTGTCCGGCGGTATGAATCAGCGTGTGGGAATCTGTATTTCCATGCTGCAGAATCCGTCGCTTCTTCTGGCAGATGAGCTACCAGTGCTCTGGATGTAACCATACAGAAGCAGGTGGTTGAGGAAATGCTGCTGATGCGCAAGGAATACGGAACAGCCATGATCGTTGTCACACACAACATCAGCGTGGTGGAAAAAATGGCAGATAAGGTTCTGGTACTGAAAAACGGAAAGGTGAGGGAATACGGAAAAACAGCTCAGGTTCTGACAGCTCCGGAGGATCCTTATACAAAAGAACTCATGAGTTCGGTACCTCGTTTGAAACGTACAGGTACCGGAAATGGAGGCAGATGATGACAGAAAACAAAAACATTCTGGAAGTGCATCATTTGAAAAAAAGCTTCACCACCGGTAAAAAATCCTTCACGGCTGTAGAAGACATAAGCTTTTCTCTGAAAACAGGGGAAGTATTAGGAATCGTAGGTGAATCCGGCTCAGGAAAAAGCACTGTGGCGAAGATGATCACACATTTGACAGAACCCACAGCCGGAGAAATTTTTTTCATGGAAAAGGATATCACACATGCAAGGGGAAAAAATCTCCGGGAAATCTACCGGGAAATGCAGATGGTTTTTCAGACACCGGCAGAATCCTTTGATCCCAGATGCACTCTTGGGGACGGAATCGGGGAAAGTCTCCGGAATATGGGGATAAATAAGAAGGAAACCAGGAACCGTGTGGAAAAGCTTCTGCTTACCTGCGGACTGACTCCGGAATATGCAGATCGTTATCCCCATCAGGTCAGCGGAGGGGAGTGCCAGAGAGCGGCTATTGCCAGAGCCCTGGCTGTGGAACCCAGAGTGCTGATCTGTGATGAAGCAACCAGCGCCCTGGATGTGACTGTGCAGAAACAGATCATGGAACTGCTTCAAAAGTTAAAAAAGAAAACCAGCTGTCCTTTCTTTTTATCTGTCATGACCTGGCCCTTGTCCAGCTGTTCTGCGACCGGGTGATCGTGATGCATGACGGACATGTGGAAGAGGAAGGGACACCGGAAGAGATCATTGAGCATCCGAAGACAGAGTATACGGAGCGGCTGATCCGGTCGGTACTGTAATAATAATAGATAAAAACAAAAGAGCGAAGCCCTCAGTAGTGCGAATACTGAGGGCTTTTTTGCAGGTTATACGTTGACGCATTTTCTCTCACCCGATATAATTAAAAAAGAATCGAAACCGGATGAAAACGGAATAAATATAGAGGAGACCACAAAAAATGGCAGAAAATTTACAGATCAGACTGTCAGATCCCGGTGAGGCGGATCGTCTGGCAGAGATCGAGGCAATCTGTTTTCCACCTGCGGAGGCAGCAAGTCATGAGGAAGTTGTGAAGCGTATGGGAGCATTCCCGGAGAATTTCGTTGTAGCAGTAAAGGATGAGCAGATCGTAGGCTTTATCAACGGAGGAACCACAGATAAACCAGTACTCCCGGATGAATTTTATCATGATATCACTCTTCACAGAAAGGACGGTGAGATCCAGACTGTATTCGGCCTGAACGTGATCCCGGAATACCGTCATCAGGGATTGCCGGAGAGCTTGTGGAATATTTCAAGGAGCTTGCGAAAGAGCGTGGAAAAAAAGCCCTGATCCTTACCTGCAAGGAGCATATGATCCCATTCTATGAGAGCCACGGACTGAAGAAGCTGGGTGTGGCAGATTCCTGTCATGGCGGAGCAACCTGGTATGATATGCAGATCTGGTTCTGAGAAATGAAGACAGTAACAGAAGAAAAAAGAAGAGTCAGCTGCAGAAACAAAGGTCAGCTGAATAAGAAACCAGAGGAAAAATAAATGAGAATACGAATGTACAATGTGGGGTTCGGGGACTGTTTCTGTATCCGTGACAGAAAAAGCAGCCTGCTTGTGGATTTCGGGGCAGCCAACAGCAAGATCGAAGGGCGGCCACGGAGAGAGGTCTTTGATGTGATCATCTCAGACCTTACTACTATCCGCAAAAAAATCTGCTTCTGACACATTTTCATCCGGACCATGTTTCCGGATTGCTTTATATGATGCGTTACCGAAGAGATGCTTACGAATTTGAAAAGATCTATCTTCCGGATGTATTTTCCGGTCCGGAAATGAAATACACACTGGCGCTTCTGCTCCTTGCGGATGTGACAAAAAAGGCCAGCCTTCCCGGAAGACGTGTCAGCCTTTTTGCCCTTGCAGAAGCTCTTTGCGCCAGAAGGGTAAAGATCGACCTTTTATCCAGAGGCTCAGAGTTTGAGGGAAAATATACGGCACTCTGGCCGGATCTCAGTGAAGTCAGCCGGGAAACGGAGGATGTATTTAATTCCCTGATCGAGAATCATGAAAACGCAATGACTGAGCTTGTGAACATTGCGGAGGAGGTACGTCAGCTGTTTTTGTCCATGACAGAGGAGACGCCGGAAGCAGAGCCGAAATCGGCTCCACTGTCTGAGGCATCTTTGGTGGAAGAGGATACAGAGGAATCCGAGCGCTCTTTGACAGGACAGACAGAGCCTGGTGGGGAAAACGAAGGATATACGCAGGAGAAGCTGGAGCTTATAATGGAAGATACAGGCGCAGCAACAGAGGCTACGGAAGAAGCCGAAAAAGAGAGAGCACGTCGCCTCAAACCGGAAAAGCTGGAAAAGAAATTCCGTGAATTACAGGCAACCGAAGAATTTCAGGCACTTCTGGAAAGTGCGGAAAAACAGGGGCATTTTCTGCGTCAGTTCCGTCACAAGATCAGTCTAGCATTTCAGAATACCGGAGACGGAGAGCTGAACCTTCTGTTTACCGGAGATGTACAGCCACAGTACATGAGGATGATCGCAGAAAACTATGATGGCAGGATTCCGCTTCATGAGCATTACTGGTGTATCAAGGTACCACATCATGGTACGGAATCCCATTTCTTTGATTTCAGCAGATTCTCCCCGGAGAATATGATGATCCCCAACGGAGCCTACTACGACAACAGCAAAAAGAAATCTAAGAATCAGCGCACTTCCATGCAGTACGGCGGTTTATTTTATATTAATGACGCGCATATGTATTGTTCCAACTGTGACTGCTGTGACAGCTATGAGAACGGATGCTCCTGCAGGGAGTATGACGTGATCTCACCGGCGTATTATAAAGATATCTGATAGTGTTACAGATGGATTTCTGGTGGGGTATATACGATCCGGTCATTCAGGCAGACAAAGAAGACGGTAATTTCTTTGTCTGCGTTTTTGTTAAAAAAAGTAGACAGGATGTACATGTGGACAGAGGAAAAGATGATACAGGAGGAAAAATTTTGAAACAGATCGCAGACTTGCACATACATTCCAGATATTCCATGGCAACCAGCAAAGATGGCACGCCTGAGATGCTGGATCTCTGGGCGCGGAAAAAAGGTATCACACTCCTTGGAACCGGAGATATGACACATCCCATCTGGCGGCAGGAGTTGAAGACGAAGCTGATCCCTGCGGAACAGGGACTGTTCCGGCTGAAAGATGAATATGTTTTGCCGGAGGCGGCACGCTATCCTGGAAAAGCACCCAGGTTTGTATTGTCCGGTGAGATCAGTTCCATCTATAAAAAAGGCGGAAAAACCAGGAAGGTGCACAGCCTGATCCTGCTTCCGGGATTCGATAAGGCAGATGCTTTTGCCGCAAGGCTGGAAAAGATTGGAAATATCCATTCAGACGGACGTCCTATTTTGGGGCTGCCCTGTCATGATCTTCTGGAAATGATGCTGGAGGTCAGTGAGGAGGGTATCTATATCCCCGCGCATATCTGGACCCCACATTTTTCCCTGTTTGGGGCAAAGTCCGGATTTGACACCATAGAAGATTGTTTTGAAGAACTGACACCTTACATCCATGCACTGGAGACAGGACTTTCTTCAGATCCGTCAATGAACTGGCAGATATCGGCACTGGATGGCTATCAGCTGGTGTCTCATTCGGATGCACATTCACCGTCCAAGCTTGGAAGGGAAGCGGATCTTCTGGATATAGAGCTTTCCTATCAGGGATTGTGGGATGCAGTGCAGAACGGAAAAGGTCTTGAAGGGACGATTGAATTTTTCCGGAAGAGGGAAAATATCATTTCGACGGGCACCGGAAGTGCGGCGTGTGCCTGAGTCCGAAAGAATCAGAGATGTATAACGGTATCTGCCCGGTCTGCGGAAAGAAGCTGACCATGGGTGTGGATCACAGGATCCTGCAGTTATCTGATCGTGACGAGAGTTCAGCGGCCATGCCGGAAAGCGGCCGCCCATATGAAAGCCTGATGCCGCTGCCGGAGGTGATCTCCGCATGTGTGGGATTTTCCACGGCAAGCAAAAAAGTTCAGGGACAGTACGAGGCGTTGCTTGAAAAACTGGGTGCGGAATTTACCATATTGAGAGAGATTCCGCCGGAAGATATCCGAAAAGCCGGTGGAGAAGTTCTGGCGGAAGGCATCCGGCAGCTTCGTGCAGGTGAAGTTGTGCGGAAACCGGGATTTGACGGAGAATATGGAAAAATAGAATTGTTTTAACCGAATCAGGTAAGTTCCCGGCGAGGTTGCGAATATCGGCTTGATCCAATTAAGAAAATTTCTGAAATGGTGTGAAAAGAAGCAGCTGTTAAATATTTATGTATTGTGAAGAGTATTGCCGGTCATAGCGTGAGCTGCAAAAGGTAAAAGGCGATAATGATAAAGGATTGGAGCAGGATAGAGATCATGAAAGAAAAAATAGGCATCATATCAGACACTCACGGCCTTCTGCGGCCTGAGGTACTGGAAATCTTAAAAGACTGTAAGTATATCCTCCATGCCGGAGATGTCAATAAAGACGAGATCCTGGATGTACTGCGTTCCATGGGGAATCTCTATGTGGTCCGTGGAAATAATGATAAAGACTGGGCGGAAAATCTCCGCACCAGTCTAAGCTTTACCATTGGCGGCGTGAAATTTTTTATGGTCCATAACAAAAAAGACATTGCATGGGAGCTGGGGGACACCCAGGTGGTCATCTTCGGGCATACTCACAAATATTTCGAGAAGATGATCGATGACAGACTGTGGCTGAATCCGGGAAGCTGTGGAAGAAGCCGCTTTGGCGGGGAGGTTACCATGGCGGTGATGACTGTAGAGGATGGAAAATATCAGGTGGAAAAAATTATTTTGGCGGAGAATTCCGGAAAATGATAAAAATTTTGTTTAAAGATCCTTTTGCGCGGATATGTTTCTGGGGATTACTGGAATACGCTGATGCATAAAAGGATTTTTTGTATTTTATTGGATACAATCCTTGTAATTTTGGATTTGTAGCGTATAATTAGAAAACGTTTAAAACAAAAGTGGTCTTACCACTTTTGCAAAATTCGTTTGAGCGCAGAGTGTGAATATGCGCTTTACATGAATCAGGAGGGATGCAACATGAAGCATGTGCAGCAGTTTAGCATCATCCTGTTGATTTCCGTCATTGGAGAATTACTGAAAACCTTTCTTCCACTTCCGGTACCGGCCAGTGTCTATGGACTGATCATTATGCTGGTGGCTTTGCTCACAGGTATTCTGAAGCTGGATCAGGTCAAAGGTGCGGCAGATTTTCTGGTTGAGATCATGCCGGTGATGTTTGTACCGGCAGGTGTGGGACTGATCACAGCCTGGAGCACTCTGAAACCGATCTGTGTACCGGTTCTCATCATGACGTTTATCAGCACGGTGATCGTAATGGTCGTAACAGGAAAAGTAACACAGGGAGTGATTCGTATGGGAAAGAGAGGAACTGAAAAATGATGGAATTCATAAAAAACTCCGCATTTTTCGGAGCAATGATAAGTCTGATCGCCTATGAGATCGGTCTGATCCTGAAAAAAAGTTTAAAATGGCGATCTTTAATCCGCTTTTGATCTCCATCATCTGTGTTATCGGTGTTCTTTTGCTCTTCCATATTGATTATGATGATTACAATGAAGGTGGAAAATATATCAGCTATCTGCTGACCCCGGCAACGGTCTGTCTGGCAGTGCCCCTTTATGAGCAGATCCATCTGCTGAAAAAAAATCTCAAGGCAGTGGCTGCCGGAATCTTTTCCGGAACGCTGGCCGGGCTTTGCAGTGTTCTGCTTATGGCGAAATTGTTTGGCTTTGATCATCAGGAATATGTCACTATGCTCCCGAAGTCTATCACAACCGCCATCGGAATGGGCGTTTCCGAGGAGCTTGGCGGTATCGTGACCATCACCGTTGCCGTGATCATCATCACAGGAGTTCTGGGAAATATGATCGCAGAGGTTGTCTACAAGGTCGCAAAGATCGAGGAGCCGATCGCAAAGGGTCTTGGACTTGGAACATCTGCCATGCCATCGGAACTGCCAAAGCCATGGAGCTTGGCCCGGTAGAAGGAGCCATGAGCAGCCTTGCCATTGCAGTTGCCGGATTGCTTACGGTTGTTGGCGCATCGGTGTTTGCGGGAATGATGTGAATATTCACTTATCGGTGTAAAAGTTAATCCATAGAAGAATAAAAATGTGTGAAAGGTCTGTCATATATGGCAGGCTTTTTTCTTTGGTCAGAATATCCTGGGCAGTTCACGAAAAGTAGTTACTGAGAACGGAGTGAACAATAACCGCAGAAAAGGAAGCCGGAGATGATTTTACTTCGGATGCAACAGAAGTGCCGGATGCAGCATTCTTTTTTGTGGATCTTAAAGACGAACATATTTTTGTATAAAATAAACAAATGTTCGGAAAAACCATGTTTATACCGTTTTATTGGACTAAAAATGAGCTATAATGCAAACATACAGAAAATATGTTTGGAAAATATGTTCGATAAATCGTGAGACGAACATAGGACAGGGAGGATGGATCTTATGTGGAATACAGAGAGCAGCGGGAAGGCAGTATTGGCAGAAGGAAGATATGTGGAAGCTGAGAACGGACATTGCGGCAGACAGAAGCTTTCCTCAGGAATGGCAATGGTACTGGGCGCACTTCTTACAATGGAGATCATGCTTGGCGGGGCAATGCTGTTTAATTTTGATTTCCGTGGAGCAGATATCGTTGCCGTTGTATTGTCATTCATGGTATTATATTTTGCAGTGGTAGCATCACTGACAGACAAGTAGAAGAACGGAGGGAGAGAGGATGCCAAGGGTCTTTAACCAGAAGATTAAAATTTTATATCTGATGCGCATTTTTCTGGAACAGACGGACGAAGAGCATCCGATGTCTGTGAAGGAGCTGATCTCCTATCTGAATAGTCTGGGAATCAGTGCAGAGCGTAAGACTGTCTATGATGATATTGAAACCCTGCGGAATTTTGGAATGGATATCCTGAACCGGCGGGAGCACCCGGCCGGTTTTTATCTTGCCAGCCGGGAATTTGAGCTTCCGGAGCTGAGACTTCTGGTGGATGCAGTACAGTCCTCCAGATGTATCACCAATGGGAAATCCCGACAGCTGATCAGGAAGCTGGAGAGCCTTGCCAGTGTTTATGAGTCCAGACAGCTGCGGCGACAGGGATTTGCAGAGAACAGTATCCGGACTATAAACGAGAATGTGTATTACAGTATTGATATGATCCAGCGTGCATTAACTGAAGACAGGCAGATTTCTTTTCAGTATTGTGAATGGACTGTGGAGAAGAAGCTGTGTCCGGAGAATGAGGGGGAACGATATTCGGTCAGTCCTTGGGGACTTGTATGGCAGAATGAGGAGTATTATCTGATCACTTATGACGAGAAGTGTGGAAGGGTTAAGCAGTATCAGGTAGATAAACTCCAGCAGATCCGTATAGAGAAGGAAGTGCGATGCGGCAGAGGATTTTTTGAGAATTATGATATAGGAGAGCTGACATCCAGGACCTTCGGGATGTTTGGCGGAAAAGAGAAAACCATATGTCTGGAAGCACATAACCGCTTAGTCGGGGTGGTGCTGGATCGGTTTGGCAGAGATATTATGATACACAGGAAGGATCCTGAACATTTCAAAACACTGGTTCGTGTAAATATCAGTGACCAGTTCTTTGGCTGGATAGCCAGTCTTGGCCCGGATGCGGTGATCGCGTCACCGGATGAGGTTCGCGATAAGTACCGGGAATTTCTTGAGAAAAGTCTTTCTAATTACAAATGATAAATATATGATAAAGAAAATCTGTATATAATAAAGATTCAGGAAAATTCACTCCTGAGTCTGCAGATTTTCAACAGAAATAATATATAAAAAAATAAATGAAAACAGACAAAAATGAGAAAAATTATATAATAACTGTAACTGAAATATAAAAATAATATAGATAGCATATGTGAAAAAGATAATAGACATTGCGATGTTTAAGTGCTATAATGCTTTCGACTCTTAGGAGGGAATAAATTTTGCCATTTCAGGCAGATTACGGACGGTGAAGATATGACTGTAAAAGCAAGAATGCTGAAGCTTCTGGAGCAGCACGAGAATGAACTGATATCCGGAGAGGCGGCAGCAGCAGAACTAAACTGCACAAGGGCAGCCATCTGGAAAGCTGTGAAATCCCTTCGTGAAGAGGGATATACCATAGAAGCTGGACCAAACAAAGGCTATGTGCTTCGAGGAGGCAGCCGTTTATCGGAAGAAGGAATACGGCTTTACCTCGATCATCCGGATGTCCCTGTAAAAATATACAGAGAACTGGATTCTACAAACCGGGCAGCCAAGGAGGCTGCATTTTCAGGAGAAGCAGGTCATGGTGCACTGATACTGGCGCGCAGACAGAAAAGCGGAAGAGGCCGAAGAGGCCGAAGTTTTTATTCTCCTGAAAATGCAGGACTTTATATGAGTATCGTTCTAAGACCGGACCGGACTCTGAAGGAAGGACTCCTGATCACTACAGCGGCGGCAACTGCAGTGTGCCGTGCAGTGAAGAAAATCTGCGGGATCGACCTTGGGATCAAATGGGTCAATGATCTGTATCTTCATAATAAGAAAGTGTGTGGGATACTGACAGAGGCTGTTACAGACTTTGAAAGTGGGAACATTGAGTTTGCAGTTGTAGGAATTGGTTTGAATCTGTATATGCCGGAAGATGGGGTTTCCTGAAGATATACAGGAACGCTGGAGCATTGTTTGAAAACAGGAAGGACGCAGAGCATATAAACTGCAGTATTCTTGTGGCGGAGATCGTCAATCAGCTTCTTATGGAAGTGGAGACTCCGGGACTTTCCAGAGAATATACAGAAAATAATATCATTCCTGGAAACATGATTGTGATCACAGACGGACAGTGTACAAGGGAAGCTTATGCAGAATCCATAGCACCAGATGGAAGGCTTCTTGTAAGAGAACAGGATGGTTCAGAAACCTTGCTTTCTTATGGAGAGGTATCTGTACGCAGAAAGTCGGATTAAGGTCAATCAAAATAAATTGTGTATTTTGTATAAAAAACAGATTCTTTTTTGTACAAAACAGGCAAAAATAATATTGACATTCTGGAAATGCGGAGTAAAATAAAGTCAACTACAAGGCGTGGTCATACCAATCATAAAAAGATGCGATCAGCGCCAAGAGAAAAGGAGGGAGAAAAACGGGAGATTTATCAAGTACACTGGCAGAAGAGCTAAACAGTAAGACAGCCTTTACCATTCCGGTGTTTGGTGGAATACCAATTGCAGAATGCGTGGTAGTCACATGGGTCATCATGGCGGTTCTTGTGATTCTGTCTCTGATCTTAGTTCGGAATCTCAGTGTGGAAAATCCGGGTAAGAAGCAGCTGCTTCTGGAAACCGGGGTAAGTTTTCTTCAGGATTTCTTCATGGGTATCCTTGGAGAAGAAGGCAAACAGTATGTGCCTTATTTGATGTCAACCGTAATCTACATCGGAATAGCCAATATCGCAGGCGTATTTGGTTTTACACCACCGACGAAGGACATGAATGTTACCATTGCGCTGGCGCTGATGAGCATTATTCTGATCGAGTATGCAGGCTTTCATAAGAGGGGATTGAAGGGTTTCCTGAAAAGCTTTGCGGAGCCGGTTCCGATCATGCTTCCGATCAACATTCTGGAAATAGCGATCAGACCTACATCTCTCTGCATGCGGTTGTTCGGTAATGTTCTGGGAAGCTTCGTAGTTATGAAGCTGCTGGAGTTTGTTTGTCCGGCCATTCTTCCCATACCATTCAGCCTGTATTTTGATTTCTTCGATGGATTCATACAGGCGTATGTATTTGTATTTTTAACATCCTTGTTCATCAAGGAAGCAATTGAGTAGTGAAGCGGAAGCTCCGCTTGATCTAAAAATGAAAAAAATTGTATTTTACAGGAGGAAAAAACTATGTTAATCGCAATTGGTGCAGCTATCGCAGTTCTTACAGGTATTGGAGCAGGTATTGGTATCGGTCTTGCAACATCTAAAGCAGTAGAAGCTATCGCAAGACAGCCGGAGGCAGAGAGCAAGATCAGTAAAGCACTTCTTCTTGGATGTGCTCTTGCAGAGGCAACAGCTATTTACGGTTTCGTAATCGGTCTTCTGATCATCATCATGCTTGGCTAATAGGTAAAGACGAGATACTAATTCAGGATTAAGAGAGGCAGGTGGACCAGGTGATTAAAATTGATATCAACCTTGTCTTTACTATTATAAACCTGATCGTTCTTTATCTTTTAATGAAGAAGTTCCTTTTCGGCCCGATCATTGGTGTTATGGAGAAGAGAAAATCCATGATCGATGAGCAGTTTGCTTCAGCAGAGAAGACAACCACTGAAGCAAACCAGCTGAAAGGACAGTATGAGGATGCACTGAAATCTGCGAAGGAGGAATCCTTCAGTATTGTAGAGCAGGCTAAGGACGAGGCAAAAGTACAGGCAGACAGCATCGTGAAGAGAGCTAATGATCAGGCTGGTCAGATTCTTGAGAAAGCAAGAAGAGATATCAGCACTGAGCAGGAAGCTGCTATGAAAGCGATGGAAGGCAAAGTGGCTGAGCTGGCAATGGATGCAGCATCCAGAATCATGGGAAAAAAAGAACGACGAAGCACAGGATATGTCCCTATATGACCAGTTTTTAGAAGGAGCAGGTGATCCTCATGACAGAGACGTCCATTAATTATGCAAAAGCATTATACGGTCTTTCTGTCCCGGGGGAGGCAATCTGCGAAACAGGAAGGATTTTTAAGAATACACCTGAGATAGGTAAGATGCTTGAAAATCCACTTGTTTCCCTCAAAGAAAAAGAACAGGTAATAGAGCGGGTTTTTCCGCAGGAAATGAAGAGTTTTCTTAAAGTAACGTGTAAGTATCAGAAGATTGACAGAATCGGAGAGATCCTTGAAGCTTATGATGCTTACAGCCGGGAACAGAAAGGAATTCTCAAGGCAGAGCTTCTTTATGTAACACGTCCTGCCGAAGAGCAGGAAAATAAGATGAAGGAGTTTCTCCGTAGCCAGTTTTCTGCCAGAGAAGTGGAACTTACCCTTACAGAGGATAAAAGCCTTGTAGGTGGATTTGTTCTCAGGGCAGGAGATCGTGAGTACGACTGGAGCCTCATCGGACGTTATAAGAAACTGAAACAGAAATTAACCCGGAGGTGAAATTGAATTGGGTGCAATAAATCCAGATGAAATCATTTCGATTCTCAAGGAAGAAATAAAGAACTATGACGAAATCAGCAAGGACCAGGAAGTAGGCACTGTCATCTCCGTGGGAGATGGCATCGCAACTGTTTATGGTATTGATCATGCCATGTACGGTGAGGTTGTGACCTTCGAGAATGGTCTGAAAGGTATGGTACAGGATGTCCGTGCCAACAGCATGGGATGTATTCTTTTCGGAAAGGATACAGGAATCAAGGAAGGCACCAAGGTTGCCAGAACTGGCAAGCAGGCAGGTATTCCGGTAGGGGATAAATTTATCGGAAGAATCGTGAACGCACTTGGTGAGCCTATTGATGGAAAGGGAGAGATCCAGGCAGAGGAATACCGCCCGATCGAGAACCCGGCTCCTGGAATCATCGACCGTAAGTCTGTAACTGTACCTCTGGAAACAGGAATCCTTTCCATTGATTCCATGTTCCCGATCGGCCGTGGACAGCGAGAGCTGATCATCGGCGACAGACAGACAGGTAAAACATCCATCGCAACCGATACGATCATCAACCAGAAAGGTAAGGATGTGATCTGTATTTATGTTGCCATCGGACAGAAAGCTTCTACCGTTGCAAAGGTAGTTTCCAATCTTGAAAAATACGGTGCAATGGAGTATACAACCGTATTCTCCGCAACAGCCAGCGACTGTGCACCGCTTCAGTATATTGCTCCTTATGCTGGTACTGCTCTTGCAGAGTATTTCATGTATCAGGGTAAAGACGTACTGATCGTATATGATGATCTTTCCAAGCATGCAGTGCATATCGTGCATTGTCACTTCTGCTTGAGCGTTCTCCGGGACGTGAGGCATATCCTGGTGACGTATTCTATCTTCATTCCAGACTTCTGGAGCGTTCCAGCCGTCTGAGCGAAGAGGCAGGCGGCGGATCCATTACGGCACTTCCGATCATCGAGACACAGGCCGGCGATGTATCTGCATACATTCCTACAAACGTAATTTCCATCACAGATGGTCAGATCTTCCTGGAAAGTGATCTGTTCTTCTCCGGTATGCGTCCGGCAGTCAATGTTGGTCTTTCCGTATCCCGTGTTGGTGGTGCTGCACAGACCAAGGCTATGAAGAAAGCTTCCGGTAGTGTACGTATCGACCTGGCACAGTACAGAGAGATGGAAGTGTTCACCCAGTTCAGTTCAGATCTGGATGAGGCTACAACTGCACAGCTGAAATACGGAAGCTGTCTGATGGAGCTTCTGAAACAGCCGCTCTGCAGCCCGTTAAGTCTTCATCAGCAGGTAATTACTCTCTGCGTTGCGACTCACAAGCTGATGGTAGATGTAGAAAAGAAAGAGATTAAGAAATATCAGAAGGATCTTCTGGAGTACTTTGATAATGTATATCCTGAGATCGGCAAAGAGATCGAGACTACAAAGCAGCTCTCTGATGAGCTTGTAGAGAAAATCGTAAAGGCGGCAGAAGAATTCAGAGATAAGAGCAGGTAGGTGTTGATATGGCAAATGCAAAAGAAATACAGACTCGTATGAAAAGCATTCAGGACACCATGAAGATCACCAATGCGATGTACATGATTTCTTCTTCCAAGATGCAGAAGGCCAAGAAGATCCTGCAGGACACGGAACCATATTTCTATAATATGCAGGCTGCCATTGCCAGGATCCTCCGTCATATGCCGGACATCCAGCATCCTTTCTTCAGTGAGCGTCATCTTGTTCCGAAGGATGAAAGAAAGGTAGGTACCATTGTCATTACAGGTGATAAAGGTATGGCTGGTGCATACAATCATAATGTACAGAAAATGACAGAAGATTTCATGGAAGAGGTACCGGGACATCACAAGCTGTATGTCCTTGGTATGGTAGGGCGTCAGTATTTCGGCAAGAGAGATGTGGATATGGACGGCAGTTTTCATTATACCGTGCAGAAGCCGACTATGCACAGAGCACGCCTTATCACGGAAGAGATCGTACGGGCATTTCTTGAAAGAGAGCTGGATGAAATTCACATTGTCTATACACAGATGCTGAATGCGATGGCAATGGAAAATGTGAATATGCAGCTTTTACCGCTGAAAAAGGCTGATTTTAAGGTGGGTCAGATCCCGACAGATATTTATCAGGAGGAGATCGTGTTATCTCCGTCTGCAGATGTGCTTCTGGATACTATGATCCCCAACTACCTTACAGGTGTGATCTATGGATGTCTTGTAGAGCATATGCCAGTGAGAACAGTGCGAGAATGACAGCAATGCAGTCCTCTACAGATAGTGCAAAGGCGATGCTGAAGGATCTTTCCATTCAGTATAATCGTGCACGTCAGGCTGCGATCACCCAGGAGATCACTGAGGTTATCAGCGGTGCTAAAGCACAAAAAAGGAAGTGATGACTATGAATAAAGGTAAGATCGTACAGGTTATGGGACCTGTTGTAGACGTTGTTTTTGAAGACGGACAGCTTCCGGATATCAAGGATGCCCTTGAAGTCGAGAACAACGGTAAGAGATGCGTTATGGAGGTGTCCCAGCACCTTGGAAATAATATCGTACGCTGCATCATGCTGGGAGCCAGCGAGGGCCTGCAGCGAGACAGAGAAGTAACAGCTACCGGAAGCGGTATCAAGGTTCCGGTTGGAGATAAAACACTTGGTCGTCTGTTCAACGTTCTTGGAGATACCGTAGATGGCGGTGATTCCCTGGACGGTGAAGAGCATTGGGTCATCCATCGTGATCCGCCTTCATTTGAGGAGCAGAAACCGGCAGTTGAGATCCTGGAAACAGGTATCAAGGTTATCGATCTTCTTGCTCCATATGCAAAAGGTGGTAAGATCGGTCTGTTCGGTGGTGCCGGTGTTGGTAAGACAGTCTTATCCAGGAGCTGATTCAGAATATCGCTACCGAGCATGGTGGATATTCTATTTTCACCGGTGTCGGTGAGCGTTCCCGTGAGGTAATGACCTTTGGACAGAGATGAAGGAATCAGGTGTTCTTGAGAAGACAGCCTTAGTGTTCGGACAGATGAACGAGCCGCCTGGATCACGTATGCGTGTTGCTGAGACAGGACTTACCATGGCAGAGTATTTCCGTGATCAGGAGCACAGAGATGTACTTCTTTTCATTGATAATATCTTCCGTTTTGTACAGGCAGGATCTGAGGTTTCCGCTCTGCTTGGACGTATGCCGTCCGCAGTAGGATACCAGCCTACACTGGCAACTGAGATGGGTGAGCTTCAGGAGAGGATCGCATCTACCAAGGAAGGTTCTGTTACATCTGTACAGGCAGTATATGTACCGGCCGATGACTTAACTGACCCGGCTCCGGCAACAACATTTGCCCATCTGGATGCAACAACCGTTCTTTCCCGTAAGATCGTTGAGCAGGGTATTTATCCGGCTGTAGATCCGCTTGAGTCTACTTCCCGTATCCTGGAGGCAGATATTGTCGGTGAGGAACATTACGAGGTTGCACGTAGAGTACAGGAGATTCTTCAGAAATATAAAGAACTTCAGGACATCATTGCTATTCTTGGTATGGAGGAGCTCTCAGAGGAAGACAAGCAGACAGTATTTCGTGCAAGAAAGATCCAGAAGTTCCTTTCCCAGCCGTTCCATGTAGCTGAGAACTTCACCGGTATCAAAGGTAAATACGTACCGTTGAAAGAGACGATCCGTGGCTTTAAGGCAATCATTGACGGCGAGATGGATGAGTATCCGGAGAACGCATTTTTTAATGTTGGAACCATTGATGATGTAATTGCAAAAGCAAAAGCCGAAGAAAACCGGCAGTAAGGAGCGGCTATGAGTGAGACTTTTGGCCTGGAGATCTACGCCAGCAATAAACTGGCTTATGCGGGACGTGCCCAGAAGCTTATTATTCCGGCTGTGGATGGCGAGCAGGGCTTTCTTGCTCATCATGCGAATGTGGTAGCAACCATTATTCCAGGTGAGATGCGTTTTGAGGATGCAGATGGAAATACACATGTTTTTGCTGTGAGCAGCGGATTTGTTGAGATGATCAATAACCGTGCCAAGCTGTTCTGTCTCAGTGTAGAAAGCCCCGAGGAAATCGATATCCGTCGTGCGCAGGAAGCGAAGGATCGTGCAGAGGAGCAGCTTCGTCAGAAACAGAGTATTATGGAATACCACAGGAGTCAGCTGGCTCTTGCGAGAGCAATGACACGTCTTAAGGTAACACATAAGCAGTAAATTTAAATCATATAAAAAGATCCATTGTCAGGAAACTGACAGTGGATCTTTTTTTCGCTGTTATTTTTTGGATGAAGCAGGATCAGAACCGGTATTTTCCGGATCAGTAATGGAAGAAGCTTCAGAATCTGTATCTTTGTCTGAGTTATCAGAAGTATGAACAGGCTTTTCTGTCAGCTGCTGATATGGACGATAGGGTTCCCAGTAATGCTCATCTTTTGTTTCGGTTTCCTGTTTCAGTTTCTTTTTCTGCTGAGTAAGAAGATAAATACCTGCAGCAATGATACCTGCAGCAATGACGATCTGCGGAAGGCTGTTGCAGATATTGTATACATAGTCGGCCATATTATTTGGTACAATGAAGTACAGAAGACTTGTGAAACGACTCCACAGGATGCAGATACCAAACAGGATCAGAACCCATGCAGCTGCACTCTGATGCTTTTGTAAGAATTTTCCCATATCACCGGAAAACTGATCCATGTGAAGGATGTAATTATCCTCTACAGAGTAGAATTCTTCTTCTGACAGTGATTTCAGATTATGGACATTAAAAAAACTATAGAACCATATCACCGGGAGAAACATGGCCAGCCATCCAAGTCCGGTTATGGATGCCAGTGCGATAGCCCCCAGAACAGCAGCATAATGCTGAGCCCCTGTTTTTTAAATCCCATGTACATTTCCCCGGCACCGGGGATCAGGGAAAAGATAAATACCCAGAAACCATGTTTTTGTTTTTTCATAAATTTACTTGCCTCCGTTTATAATTTTATTCGTAAGATCGTTCAGATTATTACTGATCTTCTGAGAATGTTCACTGAGCTGGGAACCTACCTGCATGGAAAGCTGGTTCAGGCCGGAACCAATGTCAAGGGATGAAGAAATCTTAACTTTTGTTTCCGGTGAAGGATGAAGAGTCGTAAAATCTGTCTGCGATACAGAAAAAAGCATGATCAGCGCAACGCCCATGCCTACGCCAGTCCGTAAGCCTGCACAGAGAAGCTTCATCCAAAAAGCAGTTTCATGTATTTTTCTGGAAGCCTGAACTTCCGGAGAAGCTGCTTTTTTCAGAATTTCATCCTGCAGATAGGATGGAGCATACTCAGAAGCGGCATCTTCATTCTGGAGAAGTTCATCCAGACAGAAGTCACATTGCTCCATATGCTCCAGAAAATGGATCATTTCATCCGTATTCATGGTTCCGTCCTGGAATTTCTGTAATTCATCCTGTGGTATGTGCATCTAATCACTCCTTTCCAGCAGTGCTTTCAGCATAGATCTTGACCGGTAGATCTGCGTCTGGACTGTTTTGATATTTTTATTCTGCGCTTTTGCAATTTCTGCGGCGGTTTTTTCTTCGCAGAAATGCTCAAGTGCAACCTCCCTGTAGGGGCTTTTCAGCGCTGAACATAAATGCCGGATCCGATCCTTGAAATCTTTGTCCAGGAATGCCTCCTCCGGGGAAAACTCTTTATCATGGAGCTGTTCAAAATAGGTGTCCTCTGTGGGAATGGTACGTCTGCCGGCTGCTTTCAGATGATCCAGACATTTTCTGACTGCGATCTTGCTGAGCCAGGCTTTTTCGTAGGTGCCATCAAAACGGGAGAGATTTTTGTAGGCGGAAAGAAAAACATCCTGTGTCAGGTCCTCGGCGTCAAAGGGATTGCCCACCGATTTCAGACAAATGGAAAATATTAAGTTTTGGTATGTATGTATCAGATATTCCAGATATTCTTCCGTGTAATGCAATCAGCTCCCTTCTCTTCCCGCTTCATTTATTATAACGCGGAACCTGAAGGAAAGCCTTCAGCTTTTATAGAAAAATATGTAAATCATTGGAATAAATGCCGTTTTTATATAGCGGGGAGAGAAAATTTTGGTCTAATACTATAAGTCGTCAAAGCAGAGATGCAGAAAGGATGAGACAAATGACAGAGACGAAACGTTTTATATTATGAAG
>ENA-OQLB01000145-OQLB01000145.1-human-gut-metagenome-genome-assembly--contig:-NODE-145-length-41404-cov-2.513191_pt1 | contig 41404 bp, 53 predicted proteins | sample MGYA00242656_ERZ504813 | MGnify/ENA primary metagenome ERZ504813 (study PRJEB26092, sample SAMD00036388) | human gut metagenome | host: Homo sapiens | study: EMG produced TPA metagenomics assembly of... | reverse complement strand
CTCGTAGGCCACCTCATCGGTGATGGTGGTCTCCGCATCCGCGATGACGTTCTTGTCCCCATCGAGCCGTCGGTGGCCGTGGTGGAGATGCCCGTCACATGGGCGGTCGTGGTCTGCTTGCCGTCTCGATGTCGGCGTGGGCCACAAGCTCGACGCCGTTCTTCTCAAGGCTCTCGAATGCGACCATCTCGGTGTCCTGCGGGATGCCGGTGGAGTCGAAGGTGAAGGTCACCTCGACCTTGCCGTCAGCCTTCTCGGGCGTGAAGGTGGTCTCTGCGGTGACGGGCTTGCCGTCCACCTCAATGGCCTTTTCCGTGACGTTGCCTCCTCGTCGGTCACCTTCACATGGAGGCTGCCCTTCAAGGTGTAGGTCTTGCCTGGGATGACGTTCTTGTACTCCACGGTGTCGATGACCGTGGTCTTGCCATCGGTCACGACGTTCTTGTCGCCGTCATGGCCGTCCAGCGCGGTGGTGCCGATTTGCGGGCGGGTGACCGTGGTGGTCTGCTTGCCGTCCTCGATGTCCGCATGGCTGGCGATTTCAACGCCGGTGCGCTCAAGGGACTCGAAGACCACGATGTCCGTCTTGTCGGCGATGGTGCGGGAGTCGAAGGTGAAGGTCACCTCGACCTCGCCGCTGGCGGTCTCGGGCGTGAAGGTGGTCTCAGCCGTCACCGGCTTGCATCCACCTCAAGAGGCTCCGCCGTGAGGTTGCCGTCTTCATCGGACTTCTTCACCTGCATGGAACCATTCAGGGTGTACTCCTTGCCGGGGATGAGACCGGAGTATTTCACGGTGTCCACGATGACCGTCTCGTCATCGGTGACGATGTTCTTGTCGCCGTCGATGCCGTCCAGCGCGGAGGTGGTGATGAACGGGTGCTTGACCGTGACGGTCTGCGCCTTGTCCTCGATGTCCGCATGGGCGGCGATTTCAACGCCGTTCTTCTCAAGGGACTCGAAGGCCACGATTTCCGTGTCGTGGGGGATGGTCAGGGAGTTGAAGTGGAACACCACATCGACCTTGCCGTCGGCCTTCTCGGGCGTGAAGGTGGTCTCTGCGGTGACGGGCTTGCCGTCCACCTCAAGAGCCTTCTCCGTGACGTTGCCCTCCTCGTCGGCCACCTTCACATGGAGGGTGCCTTCAAGGAGTACTCCTTGCCGGGGATGAGGCCCGTGTACTCCACGGTGTCGATGACCTCGGTGGTGTCATCGGTGATGACGTTCTTGTCGCCATCCGCGCCATCAACGGCGGTGGTGCCGATTTCAGGATGGGTCACGGTGACGGTCTGGTTCTTATCGTCGATGTCGGCGTGGGACGCAAGCTCGGTGCCGGAGCGCACAAGGCTCTCGAACACCACGATGTCCGTCTTGTCCTCAAGGTCGCGGGAGTCGAAGGTGAAGGTCACCTCGACCTTGCCGTCGGCCTTCTCGGGCGTGAAGACGGTCTGGCCCGTGACGGGCTTGTCGCCCACCATCAGGGGCTTGCCGGTGCTCTTGGAGTAGAGCTTGCCGTTCAGGGTGTACTCCTTGCCGGGGACGAGGTTCTTGTACTCCACGGTGTCGATGACCGTGGTCTCGTCATCCGCGACAACATCCTTGTCGCCGTCGATGCCGTCGCGTGCGGAGGTGGAGATGCCGGGGACGGTCACGACCACCATCTGGTTGATGTCCTCGATGTCCTCATGGGTCACGAGCACATTGCCGTTTCGCTCAAGGTTCTCGAACACCACGAGTTGGGTGCCGTCCTCAAGGTCGCGGGAGTCGAAGGCGAAGGTCACGTTGACCGTGCCGTGTGCGGCCTCGGGGGTGAAGGTGGTCTCTGCGGTGACGGCTTTGCCGCCCACCTCAAGGGGCGTCGCGACGGGCTTGCCGTCCTTCTCGCCCTTCACCTGCATGGAACCTTGAGGGTGTATTCCTTGCCGGGGACGAGGTTGTGGTACTCGACGGTATCCACGATGCCGTCTCGCTGTCGGTGACTACGTTCTTGTCGTTGTCGATGCCATCCAGCGCGGTGGTGGCAATCTTGGGGTTCTTGATGGTGACCGTCTGACCCAAGTCCTCCATATCCGCGTGGTAAGCGAGGGGATACAGGCCGTCGAGGCCGGTGTCAGGCTCCTCCACCAAATCCAGAAGGGTCGCAGCTCGATGTCAGTAAAAGATTCAGGCTCGAAGCCGAGGCCGAAGAGGACTTCGCAGGCCACGAGTTGGGTTCCGTCCTTGAGGGCCAGCGAGTCGAAGGTGAAGGTCACATCGGCATCGCCGTCTGCGGTCTCGGGCGTGAAGGTGTTGTGGGACACCACGGGAGCGCCATCGACCATAAGGGGTTCACCGGTGACCTCGCCATCCTCGGCGGTCTTCTTAACGAAGAGCGCACCGACGAGGGCGTAGCGGTTGCCGGGGATGAGGTTCTTGTAATGGACGGTATCGACCACCGTGGCGGCATCGTCGGTGGAGACGAGTTTGTCGCCGTCCGCGCCATCCACGGCGGTGGTGCCGATTTCGGGGACGATGACCGTGACCTGCTGGTTCACGTCGTCCTTGTCGGTATGCTTGGCGATGAGGGACCGCCCGCATCGTACAGCTTCTCGTAGACCGTGATGGTCTTACCGGCGAGTTCGAGGGTGTCGATGCCGTTGATGCGGACGACCTCGAAGCCGCTAGGCTCCTGAGCCGTGAAGGTGTGCTCCACGGTCTTGCCGTCGTACAGCACCTCACCGGTCTTGGCATCGTGCAGCTCAGCCACCAGCGTGTAGCTGCGACCGGGGAAGAGGTTGGCGTAAGCACCTTGTCTTCGATATAGAGGTAATCACCCATGCCGATGTTCGAGTCACCGTCCATCGGGTCATAGGCCTTGGTGGTGATGGAGGCCTTCACGTCGGTGAGGGTGCCGAAGTCGTACACCTTGCGTCGCGGCTCACGATGACCGATGTCTCGATGAGCTGATAGCCCTCGTTTGCGGTGCAGCGCAGCTCCTCGATGAGGTAGGTGTCGTAGGGCAACGCGCCCTTGGAGTCATCCGGCGTGGTTCCGCCGAACCAGACACCTGCGGTGGCATCCAGCTTGGAGCTGTCGATGACACCCTCGGCATCCAGCGCCCAGTCGTTGGCGTTGGTCTCATGGGTGTGCTTGTTCCAAGAGGAGGCGGAGGAGAAGTAGCCGTTTTCATCCGTCACGACCACATGGCTCTCACCGGTGGTCTTGGAGGTGAGCTTGAAGGCCACTCCGGCGAGGCGGTCTTGGCCGTCATCGCCCTTCTTGGTGAACTCAAGGTCGCTGCGCATGACTGATTCTCGAACGCGCCGTCGAAGGGGTTCACCAGCACGCCGTCCTTGGCGATGCGGAACTCATGCGGCTCGCCGTCGGTGAGCAGGTAACCCTCACCGGCCTTGACCTCCTGAATGGAGTAGAGGCCGAAGGGCAGCCAGTGCTCGCCGGTCTTCGCCTCGCCGTCCTTGATGGTCAGGGTGGGTTGGATGACCTGACCCTTGGTGTAGGTCACGCCGCCCACGATGACGGGCTTCTCGTTGAGGGACTTAATCTCGAACTGCGTGCCGTCGAGGGACGCGCCGCCGAGCGGGTCGCCGGTGCCGGTCTCGATGTCGTGCTTTGTGATTTTCACGCCGCCGCGCACGATGTCATCCTTGGCGGTGAAGGAATACATTTTCCCGTCCTCGGAGACCGTCACTCGCATCTCGTTGGAGGTGTTGAGGTAATCGTCGTTGGTGGCCGTCTCGCGGATGATGTACTTGCCGTAGGGCAGGCAGTCCGCAGGGGTCTTCGCGACGCCCTTATTATCGGTGACGATGTTTTTCACCGTTTGACCGGGGTTGTGGCTCTTGCCATCGACCGTGACCGCGTTGGGGTTGTCGTTGATGATGGAGAAGGTGATGCCGCTGAAATCGGCACCGCCCTGCGGGGTCTGCCCGGTCTCGGAGTCGAGCTTCTGGACGGACACGCCGCCGCGAATCACCGTCTCCGGGATTTCAGGCATATTGAAGGTCGTGACACCTTCAAGATAGTTGTCCTGAATCTTCTGGAAGTCAACCTTCGAGTTCAGCTTGTAACCAGTTGGAGCCTTTGATTCATACACGGCGAGAGAACCGCGAGGAAGGATTGGAACACCATCCTGATAGTAGAGTTCATCACCGGATACAAGTGAATCATTATCAAGGAACGCGCGACCATTTTCATCCGTGCGAACAACCCAAGTGCGCGTCGGCTTTACGCCGGCCTTCTTGAGGGCATCGTAGCTGTCGTAGTCCACGGTATCGAAATACTCGATAGTGAACTCGGCACCCTCAAGGGAAGCGGAACCTTGGGGAAGGTATTGGCGTTGTATTCCTTATCACCATCAAACTTACCAAGGGCTATCATCACAGGTCAAAAGATGCCTTGTCCTGCACCTGCACCGTGGTGGTCTGACCGCCGTGGACCGTGACCTGCTGGTCGGGGGCGGGCAGATAGCCCTTCGGCGGCTTGGTCTCGCGCACCGTGTAGGTGCCCTCGGGGAGTTCAAGGGTGTTGGTGTCGCCGTTGGCGTTGGTGGTGAGTACACCCATGGTCTGCCCGGTCGCATTGAGGACGGTGAACTCCGCGCCCTCAAGGGAGTAGCAGTCGTTGCCATTGGTGATGTCGGGGTTGGCGCTGGTCTTGTGCAGGTTGATGTGACCGGCGATTACGCGCCAGCCAATCTTGAAGAAACCTGCACCGGCTTGGGAATGGCTAGTGGGAACCGTCACGCCGATGATGGCCTCGCCGCCGGAGACGGAGAAGACGCGGACGTGTTGACCGTAACGGTCCGTGTACTCGTTGCCGTCGCCATCCTCATCGCCCCCGATGTTGGCGTTGGGATTGTTCTCGAAGTTCGTGCCGACACCGACGTGACCGCAAGTGAGAGCAAGATTTGCCTGCTGGTTGATTTTCACCGTGCCGGTGTCCTGTGCGAAGATGTCGCAGCCACGCTCGATGGAGTACCTACCGGCTTCGAGTCGGGAGAGGTCCACGCCTTGCCAACCCATGGCTTGCAAGATGGTCTTGTTTTTCATATTTCCACCACTGGGGTTCTCGACAGCGGGGAGATGGCGACCGGCAGTGCTGGTGGTGTAACGGTTGATTCCCTGCGTGCGGAAGGTCATACCGGCCCATGGGGCGCTCTTGAACTCCCATGTGCCGATGTTGTTCACGGACATGCGAGGCTCGGGCATCCGGAAGAAGCTGGCGACCCCCTTGCCGAAGTTATCGGACATCTTCACGTTCATGGCATGGATGCCCGCCGGAGCCATGGCGAACTCAAGCGAGCCGGTATCCGCGTTGTACTGCCACATGCCCATGTCGGGCGTGTACTCGATGCCGTTGACCGTCACGCTGTCGATGGTGCGCCCGGTCAGGGAATCAAGCGCCACATCATCGGTCGCGAGGGTCACCTTGGTGGACGCGGCGGTAACGGGGAGGGAAACCTTGCCCTTACCGGCCACATCGCCGCGAACATCGGTGGCGGTGCTGTTGAAGTCGAAGACGGCCTCGGCGGATTCGCCCTCGACGGTGTAGACGAGCTGGATTCGAGAGGAGGCCACCATCGGCTCGCCCTTGTCGTTCAGCTCGGTGTAGGACTTTGGCACGTACACGAGACCGGTGGCCTCGACCACGATGAAGCCCTCGCGCATCTTCGCGTCGGCGTTGTTATCGGAAGCTCCCCAATCGGTGAGCTTGGCGTTCGCGATGTCCGCACCGGCCCAGCTGACGTAGTAGTCGGCATCCGGGTCAACCTCGAAGAGCACGGCATGGGAGACCGGCTGCGAGAGCAGCGCGTCCCAGTGCTCGGAGAAGCCGTCGCCGTCCTCATCGGCCCAGAGCTTGTCCAGCGTCGCGTCGGGGAGCTTGCTGCCATCGACCACGGAGGTAGTCACGGTGAGCACATCCGCGCGGGTCAACTCATCGCCCTCGCCGACGTACTGGGCATCCGCATGGTCGCGGATGTAGCTCTCGACGCTGGTGACGGCCTTGCCTCATCGACATCCACGGACTTGAATGCCGCAGAACCGGCGCTGCCGTTCTCATAGAAGGTGGAGGTGACGATGGTGTCGCCCTCCACGGTGAAGGTGGCCTTGCCGTCCTTGACATCGACGGCGGTGCCGTCCTCCTCACCCTTGAATACGGTGATGCCGTCGGAGAAGTACCCCTCATCCGGAGTGACGTTCACCGTGACATCGGTGCCGACCTCGACGGCCAGCGTCATGTCCTCGGTGCCGTCGAAGGAGAGCTTGCCGTGCTGGGTCTCGGAGAGCGAGACGGTCGCAAGCTCAGGCTCGGCTGCGTAAGCCGCGACGGGCGCGAGCGCATTGAGCATGGAGCTGGCGATGAGCACGGCTGACATGACTTTGGCGGTGATGCGCTTGCCATCGAGCTTGCGCTTCACGCGTTTAATCTTGCAGAAGATTCGTTCCATGAAAGACTCCTTTCTTGATTGCTTGGTAGTTTGCCTGATTGTTATCTCTAACCGAAGTTGTAGCCGCCGATATCGCCCTCGGCATCCACGTCGGCCTCCTCGGTGTCATCTTCGTCCTCGACCTCGATGAACTCGGGGTCTTGGCATAGCTCCGCATCTTGGATGCGGCGGATGGCCGATGCGGTGTAGCCCATGCTTTCGGCCACCTCCTCCTCGTCCCATGTCGGGTGGGCATTCGCGAGATAATCGTAGACCGCCACGGCGCGGCGGTTGATGGACTTGGTGGTCTCATCGGAGTAGCAAAGCTGCTCCTGCGCGAAGAAGCGCTCGCCGTTGATGAGGTCTTCGCCCTCGCGCCACAGCAGCTTCTCGCCATCCTTCTTGAGCCACACGATTTCGTCCAGCTCGTCAGGGGAGACGAGCAGCATGGCGCATCCGACCTTACGCACGGAGGCGGGAACCTCGACCCCTCCAAGGTCACCTTGCCTTGGGAGGATGCCGGGTTCCCGTCATACCAGTGCTGCACGAGGATGATGCCGTTCTCCTCAAGGGAGCCGAGATAGAGGTTCCAGTCGGTGAGGACGTTCAGCCCCTTGCCGCGATACGGCTCCGAGCACGTCTGCGTGGACGAATCGAACTCCTCGTAGCGGTGGCTCTTGAAAAGCACCTCGACCTTCATCTACCGTATTCCCCCTTCCTTGGACCCTAGCGGGTGTTGGCATGCTCCTCGGGCGTGTTGTCCCCGGCCAGCTTGGCGGAGGACTCGCGCATCTGCTCGGACTCGCCCTTGAGGGTCGCGCCTGCTCCTTGGCAGCTCGCGCTCAGCTGCCTTCTCAGCCTTGAAGCCCTCGTTGGCGGCCTTGAGGCCCTTGACCAAATCCCAAGGCTTGACCTCGTACTTCTTGTACGGGTTCTGCTCGTCACCGGCTTGCCCGTCCAGACCTGAACAGGCTCATCGGCCTTGAAGCCGATGGTGACCTGCTCGCCGGAGAGCATCTGCTGCTTCATGCGCTCGTTGAGGAACACATCGCAGGAGTAGTGGCCGAGGTCGATTCCATTGACCTTGGTGCCCTCCGGGAAATGGACGTAGGCCTTCTCGAAGGTCCGACCGTCCTTGGCGGTGAACTCGTGCGGCGTGAGGAACGCCGCAGGCATCTTGACGTTGGCGTACTTCGCGTTCTCTGGCATGTCTATCACTCATCCTTTCTGTCCATAGAGTGCCTAAGACACCCTATATTGTATATCAATCGGCAGGTGGTGAAGGGAAACCACACCATCTGGGTAGCGGTTGCCCTAACGGCTCCTGCGCTTGTCGTCCTTTTCCTCGACTTCATCCTCGGCATCCACATGCGCGGTCAACGCGGCAGCCGCCGCGCGGGCGCGGGTCGATTCCCCATGGATGGAGACCGGGCGCTCATGCACCGCACTGGACACCACGCTCCATGCGAGGTCACCTGAACCGCCTCGCGCAGGATGGCACGGCCATCCTCATGCGCATCGCCATCGTCATGCGAGGGTGCCTGCGCGTCGAGGAGCGATTGGGTGACGGAGACGGTCATGTCATCCGCGTCGAGATAGGTGTCGCGTTCAAGTCCCATCTGGCATCCCTCCTAGCGCTCATCCTTGCCATCGGGTGCATCGGTGCCGCTGTTATTCTCGGCGAGCTTGGCGGATGCCTCGCGGGACTCCCTCACGGCCTGCTTGAGGCTCATGCCCTGCGGACGCTTGCGGTAATCGGAGATGGGCCTGTCCCCATGGGAGTCGAGCAGGTCATCGACCTTGCGGGAGTCCTCGTAGGTCGCGCCCTTCATGACTTCGTATTCATGGCCGTCCACCGTGACCACGGTGCCGCAGCCTTGAGGTCGATGCCGGAGGTCTCACGCGTGTCCACGAGGTTGAAGCGGTAGCCCGCCGCGACCGCGATTTTCTCGGGCTGCTGCGAGATGGCGGGGGAGGGCAGGGGAGACTCATTGAGCCAACTATCATAGACCTCATCGTAGGTGTATCCATAGCGGTTGCACAGCTCCTCGAAGATGCGCTCGCGCACCACGGAATCGCCCGCGCCGATGGAATCGTAAAAGCCGGTACCCGACGGTATCGCCGCGAGGGCGTCATCGAAGGTAAGGTCGGGGTTGAGTTCGGCCCCAAGCTCATCGTTGGGGAAGGCGGATGTATACCACTCGCGCACGTTGTCGATATTCAGAAGACCTTCGGGGACGGGTTTGTCAGATTTCAGGCTCGACATCGTTTCGGCGAGGGAGATTTCCCCCGATACATCCATGAGGTTTCCCTTGCCGAAGATACCGGACTCGGCGAGTTCGTCGGTCGAGTGGTAGGTCGCGACATGATGACTGTAATCGCCGTCTGCGGTGATGTCGTGCGCGGTCAGCTCAAGGTTCTCCAAATCACCGCCCTGCCTCGCTATCTCATCGAGGAGTTCATCAGGGGTATACGAAAACACTCGACCGTCGGGTCCTCGTAATCGGTGAGGTAGCTCACGATGAGGTCGCCGGTCTCGGGGTTGTAGTACGCGGCGTTGTACATCGACAGCTCGCCCTTGATGCGGGCGACCTCGAATGCGGCATCCGCCTCGTGCTCAACGGCCTTCGCGAAGCCGTCCACGAGGGTGTCGGTGTCCCTGCAATCCCATTCCTCATCGCCGCGCATCTCCTCGCATTTGTCGATGAGACTCTTGTATTGGCCCTCCCACTGACCGCGCTCAGCCTCGCGACTGAGCATATCGCGGACACTGGCTGTGAGGATTCCGATGTTATCGAAAAGATAGTCGATGCCATGGTCCTGCGCCATAGCGCCCTCGACCACATAGAGGCCCTTGATTAGCTCGACGGCCTTAACTGGCATCTCGCTGGTGTCAGCGACCATCTGGCGGAGCGTTTCGCCATGCGCCCCGACGTTCATGGCTGGTAGGTCCTCCTCTTTGAACTCGCGCTCGTTGGAGAAGACTTCACCGCCGAAACCGTAGTCGTTTTCCCAGATGGCATAGGCCTCTTCAAGCTGTCGATGCCGTCACGGTCAACGAGGTCGAGTCCCTGCACGAACTCCTTGAGGCTGTGCCCGTGTTCAATCATCCATTCGAGCTGATAGCGCTCGTAATCGGTGAGCATGTTCCATCACATCCTTTCCTTATCGGGCATCTAGCCCGATGTCATGTTTTTCCGTACCATCCGCCATCTCAGCTGACGCGGCCTTCATGGCCTGAGCCTCGCCCCCGAGGGTGATGCGGTCGTCACCGCGCATTTCGCAGACGTCGAGCAACTGGTGCCCCTCGATGACTTCATCAAAGCTGCCCGGTTCGGTCGCATCGAAGCCGTACAGATGCGTATCACGGATGCGCTCAATGGGGCACACCTGCTCATGCCCGAGGTAGTCGATGTAGGAGAGTATGCGGTTGCCCTTGCGGCTCACGCGCTCATGGCAGCACTCGGGGTGCTCATGGGCGAACGCGGCCACCGTGTCGGGGGCGAATCCATGCTCCTCTCGGTATGCACGATGACGGTCCAACTGCTCAATCCTCGCAACCCGCATGGCCTCGCGTTCAGCCCACTCCTTCTCGATGGCCTGTCTGCGCACCGCATCGCGCTCCGCGACCTCGGTCGGGTTCATCGGTCGAAATGACCCGCAGACCGCATCCTCATCGAGTTTGTAGAAATCCGTCTCGTTGAAGAACTTGGAGGTGTGATGCCACGAGGATTTGTGGAAGAACCGCTCGAACACCTCATCCTTGTGCATGCCCTTGAGCACATCGGGGGCGAAGAACATGTCGAACTCATCGCAATAGGCTTGGATGGCCGCGACCATGGCTTTCTTCGTCCATTTGCTCTTCGGCATCTCGCCGTCCTCATAAGCCTCGGCGGCGCGTCGTGACATCGAGTGACCGATGTACCCCGAGTTCACGTCCATCACCGGAGTCTCCTAAGAGAGGTCGGGGGTGAAGGAAGGCTCGCGCTCATCGACCAACCCGTCGGCGGAGAGCGCCTGAGATGCCCTGCGCATGGACTCGGCTCGGCTTCAGGGAGATGCCCCTATCGACGAAGGCCTCGGGGGAATCGCCGTCGCCACCGTTCGGCTCGATGTTGTCCACCGCATCTGCAATCATCTCGTTGCCCGTCTCGGCGAGGCGTTCGTGGAAATTGCTTAAAATCGGTTCGCCGTCGAGGTCGAGGGCTTCGAGCGCGGCATCCACGTTCGCGTCGTTCACTTCGAGACCGGCTTCCTCAAGGGCGGATTCGATGTCATCGCGGTACCAGAAGTCGGGGCAGATGACCTCCATACCGGGGGTGGAGATGGCGCGTCCCTCAAGGTCCGCCGCCGCGCTCGCGAGGGAGTCGTAGTAGGTGCCGTGACCCCAGTGCCCGGTCTCCTCATCGTAGCCGTGGGCGACGATGAACTCGCGGCTGCCGTCGGCCATCTTGTGCATCACGAGCGCGTCATCGCCGTTGCGGTCGATGGGGACGTGTTTCTCCTTCCACGCGGCGATTTCTGCGGTCTTGTCCATGCCGTTCTTCTTTCCGGGGGCATCGGCCCCATTTTCAGCCATGTGCGATTGCACGGCCTTTCTCACGTTCTCGGGGGACGCGATGACCCAACCGTCCTCGGAGGCGATTTGAGCGAACACCTCATCGCGTGGGTCGATTAGCGGGGCATTCTCCTCACCGTCCTCGATGATGGTCTCGATGCTGTCGGTGATGTAACCAGTGTAGTTCAGCCCGCCCACGATGTCCTCATACAGGTCGAAATCGGGATTATCGACGACCGCCAGCAGGTTCGGGTCGTGAGGTGGATGGTCGCCGTTGCGATGGAGTCCGTTGCGTTGTAAAGCCACCAGAACTCTCCGGTCTCGGTGTTGTAGAGGTCCGCACCGGAGAGCAGTGCCTTCTTGACTTCCTCCGCAGTGTCGAGGCGGATGTCCTTGTCGTCATTCACCATGTCCATGTGCTATCTCCTTGCCTTGTTGTACTTGCCCTTGGGCTTGCTGTCGAATATAGGCTCTATCGTACCGTCCTTCTTGAGCTTCGCCATGCAGTCGAAGGTCTTGCCCGTGGTCTTGGATATGCAGCCGGTGAGCTTCACCGCCTTGCCTCCGAGCAGCGATGCAGCCTGCTTAGCCGTGAACGTCTTGCCGCACCAGCCAGTAGCTTGAAACCGCAGCCCGCGATTTGCTTCCAAGTCCCGTCCTCCTGCTTCTCGCTCTTGTTCGAGGAGCAGGTGTAGAAGGCTTGCCGGACTTCGACTTGCGCTGCACCACGTCCGCGCCGCAGAGAGGGCACTTGCCCACGACCGTGGCCTTGGGCGCGATGCTCGCACCGACGTAGGCGGTGTCCTGATGGCCCTTGAAGACCTCGATGACGCTCTGTTGCAGGGCGTTCACATCCGCGTTGCCCTCGGCGATGTCCTGCTGGATGAGCCACCAGCGGGCGGTCACGTCCGCGCCGCGAATCTCAGGCGGCAGGAGATGGTAGAAGGCGCGGGCCTTCTCAGTGGAGCGAATCTTGCCCTTCACGTCCTCAAGGTACCCGCGTTCCTTCAACTTCTCGATGATGGAGGCGCGGGTGGCCGTGGTTCCGATGCCGCCGTGCTCGCCCTTCTTTCCGTCGTCCTTCTGCTTGAGGATGGCCTTGACCTCCGGGTCGGTGACGTACTTGGCAATGGAGGCCATGTCGGCGATGAGTGTGCCTTCCGTGTAGGGCTTGGGCGGGGCGGTCTCCTTCTCGGTGACGGCGCACTCGATGCGCTCAAGGCGATGGTCGCCTTCGTCAATCCAAGGGTTGCCGGATGCCGCGTCATCGCCGTCCTCATCGGAGACGTTGCCGAACACGGCCTTGAAACCGGCCTCGCGCACGCGCCGCGCGACGGCTTGGAACTCCCCGCCATCGACCGCGAAGGCACTGGTGCTCACATCGTAGGTGGCGGGTGGGAGGAACTGCATGGCATAGCGCTCGACGATGGCCGTGTAAACCTTGGCTTCATCCCCGGTCATGTCGGCCACGGGGGCGCTGACCTCCTGCGGGATGATGCCGTGGTGCGCAGTGACGTTCTTCTCGTTGAACGCCTTGGAGTGGATGGAGTAGTCGAGCGGCCATATTGCCCCGACGTTCTCCATGGCCTGCGCAAGCACACCGGTGCCTGCGCGAAATGCTCCTCCTTGAGGTACTGGGAGTCCGAGCGGTTGTAGGTTATCGCCTTGTACTTATCACAAATCCTGCGTGATTTGCTGGGTCTTCGATGCGGAGAAGCCGTAGCGGCGGGACATGTCGGAGAGCAGCACCGTCAGGTTGTAGGGCAGGGGAGGGTTCTCGACCTTTTGCGAGATGACCGTGGAGAAGGACATACCCGAGCCGTCCAGCTTCGCCTTGATGACATCGAGGACATCGCGGTCGAAGACGTGCTTTTCACCGGCCAACATGTCCTTGTCCGGCTTGAACTTGAACACCGGTGCTCCCGACGCGTCTGCACAGCCGCCGGTGGCGGTCAGCTCGTAATACTTCCGGGTGACGTGATTCTCTATCGCTCATCGCGGTTGACAACCAGCCGAGGTCGGGGTCTGCACGCGACCGACGGAGAACAGGCCCCGAGCCGCTTGGTGGCAAGGCGAGTCTCGTTCACGCCGAAGCACTTGTCGGCCATCTGGCGGGCGTATGCCGCGTCACCGGCAGGGCGGCACTGCTCGTTGGGTACCAGACGCTCGAACGCCTTGACGATGTTCTTCTCGATGTTGTCGTTGACGTAGACGCGCAGCACCTCTCCCTCGTAGCCGAGGTAGTCCAGCACTCATCAACGATGAGCTGGCCTTCATCGTCGGGGTCACCGGCGTTGATGACGCACTCGGCTTCCGGCAAAAGCGAGTCGATGCGCTCCACCAAGTCTTTCTTGTCCTCGGTCGGCTCCTTCGCCCAATCGTCGATTTGGATGGGCAGCACGTCCAACGACCATGGTTTGCCCCATGCGGGGTTCACCGCATCCGGCTCCACCAGTTCGAGCAGGTGACCGGCGCAGGCGATGACCGTGTACCCGTTGCCCGAGATGGGCAGCCGCGCAGTCTCGGACACCTCCTTGCCGCAGATGGCGCGTGCGATGTCGCGAGCGAGCATCGGCTTCTCAGCGATTACAAGTTTGTTCATAAGCGTCCTCCTATTTAGCTTCCAGCAGCAGCTTCCTAGCGGCTGCACCGTCGAATTTCACTACTTGGTTGCGCTTGTTCACCCTAAGAAGCTCGTTCTCCTTGAGGATTCTCAGAACGCTGTCGATGAGCGCGGCGCTTGCGCCGGTCTCTTGGATGATGCTCCTTTTGTCTACATCGCCCATTGCTTCAAGGTAGTCGATGACATCGGAACGCTCCGCAAGAGTCTTCTTATGTAGCTCATCCTTGCTGAGAGCGGGTATGTCTTTCTTCGGGGCGCGTTTCAGGCAGTTCGCAGCTATCGCCCCTTCCAAGTCGAACTCTGCATCATTCTGCTTGTCAAGATGCAACCCCAGCTCAAGACCTTGACCGAGACCGAGATAATAGTAGAAATCCTCATGCTCGTTCGCGAAGAACCTGACGATAAAGAGTTCCGGGTCATCGCCGTCTGGGAGCGGCCAAGGACTTATGAGGGAGTAGCGGATGAGCGCTTCCTGGAGTTTGTCGATTTGAGTGCCGTCCTCGTCGGGGAAAAGCAAGCGGCACAGCTCGATATAGTACCAATAGCTGTTGAGAGTTCCCTTGGGGAAGTTCTGTTTCACGTCGCCGTAAGCCATCGCTATCGCGCTCCCTTGTCTTGAACACGCCCGTCCGTGCCATCCTTACGAAGTTCTGCGCTCGCGGCACGCGCGTCCTTGGCTTCCGAAGCAAGCCGGTAGCCGCGCTGACCTGCGGTTTCGCTCTTGACTATGCACTGCGGGCAGCGTATAATAGTCCTATTGAGGTCGGGTTCGACGATGTGGCTCCGAAGCAAGTGTAGCTTCGCAAGTGCATTGAGTTCCCGGCCTCTTTCTTCGTCATAATAGACGACCCTATCGGGCGTGATGAGGTTGTCGAAGTAGCGGGGGAAGTTCGTCCTACCGTAGACAGCAAGATGAAGTTAGTCTCAATCTCGCCAGCCTCGTAATAACCGCGCCCATCGGGACGCACGGCCATGATGAGCGGCAGGTCATCGCAATCCACATCGCACAGCACCGCGAGCATGGTGTCCTCGCGGGCGGGGCTGTCGCAGAGCATTACGGGATGCTCCATCAGCTCGGGCAGGCGCTTCATCTGCTCAACGGTGAGTCCATGGCGGTGGGGGTCGTAGCTGCTCTTCGGTCGGATTGCATCGCGCAGGTGGCGTTGGGTGTAGAGCATCGGCAGCGGGCGGAATCCGGCCTGCACGAACAGCTCCGGCGTATCGCAGAACTTGACCGCGCTGGAACGGGGATACTCCCCGCAGGTGACGGCATCGACCTCATCGCCAAAGCGAAGGTACTCAGCGCACTTCGCGGCGTGCCCCGTGTAATCCGATGCCTTATCGTCGCCGTCTTTCAGATGCACCCCGCCGCGCGGTCGAGGTAGGTGACGCGCTCGCCTCGGGCATCGCCACCGAGTTCTCGTACTCGCGGATAGTCAGGATGACCTCTCGCTTGTTCATCTCATCTGGCATATGGCTCCTTCCTTTGTGGTCTGATAGTTTCCAATATGTATAGTTGGGGCGGTTTCCCACCCTTCCAACAGCCTGCGGGTCGGGTTGAGAACCTCCGGCCATTGAAAGCGTGGAAAACCGCTTATTCTCTACTCCAACTCCTCGCGCTCGACGGCCTTATCGCCATGGCTCTCAGAGCCGAGCTGGGCGGATGCCTCGCGGGATTCCTTGGCTGCCTCGTGGACGGAACCGGACTTCGCGGCATCGTCCTTGAGGTTCATGGACATGCCCATGACCTCCTTCTCGCGCTTGATTTCGTCGAGGGTCGCGCCCTGAGCGGCGCTGATATGAAGAGCGCCAATCTGGTTCGCGCTGTAACGCGGGTCGGCGATGACATCAAGAATCTCATCTGTGACCCACTTCTTGTCGGCTGCGGCATGATAGATGGTCTCCATCTGGCCGGGTTTGAAGGTGCCGTCGGCGAAGCGCGTCACCGTCTGGGTATCCAGTCCATAGGTCATGCCGGTGCGCATGGCGTTCATGACTTCGGCGGGCTTGGTCGGGTCGCACAGCACGTCAAGCTGCTCGCTCGTGAAGCGACCACCCGAGATGGCCGAATAGAAGCCCCAGACCTGCTCCATGGAGAGGTCATGGTTCATCAGGCGCTCGATTCCCGGCTTTTCCATGCCTTCGGTGAGCGCATGGTGATGACGTTCATGTGGTCGGCGGTGTAGGTGCCGTCCGCGTATTCCTCCAAAGCGTCCATGGGGACATCGGACTTGAGGGCGTGACGCACGACCTCCATCTGGCGTGAGTCGAGTTTCAGCCAGTCGCGAGGGAACGCGATGTCATGGATGGCGGTGGTTTTCATAAGCTCACGGGCCTGATGTAGATGCTCGGCGGTGTACTCACCGTTCGAGAGCGTCTTGTAGACATCCTTTTTATAGGGCTTGCGTCGTGGTCGGCGAAATCGGTATGCACGGCGATGCGGCGAAGCTCGCGCATTTGGGCATGGTTCAGGACCGGGTTCGCGATGCGCTCCGCGATGACGTCCGCATCGACGCCTACCTCGAAAGCCTTGCAGATTTGGTATGCCTGCCACTCGGTGTAGCTCCCTGCGAGAGGACTTTGGCTGCTGGCAGGCGCAGGTTCACGGGCAAGTTGTTGAGCGCCGTCATGACGTTCTCAATCTGGTGCCCGTTCAACACGTCCTTGATGTCGCATTCATCGAGTGGAAGCACCTCGAAACCCGTGAGTTGCCCGTCGAGGCAGTAGCCGAGGTCTACGGGGACGTACTCACCGGACTCGATGATGTCCGAGTCGATTTCCGCCTCGGGCACGAGGCCCATGGCGGTGCGCAAATCCTCTGGCGTGCCGCCATAGTCGAGGATGGTGTGCATCGTCTCCTCAATAGCGCCTTGGATGTCCATGGTGTCCGCATCGTCGGCCACATCCGCGATGCAGTAGCGGGGGAAGTAGTCGCCGACGATGGCGTATCGCGCGATGGTCGTGTCGCTCGGTACAGTGTAATCGACGTTTCCGAGGTCGAGGCGCAGCAGTTGCAGCACGTTGGGGATGTTCTTGTCGTATGCCATGGTGTTTTCCTACCTTTCTGCCATGATGGCTTTCTATATATCTACACGATGGAGTGGTCGTCGCGTGCCGGTGAGCCGGTGCCGCGTCCCTCTGCCAGCTTCTCGGAGGCGGCACGTGATGCCTGAGCCTCCCCCTTGAGGGTGACGCGGCCATCCTCCGAGCGGGCTTCCTCACGGCGCTGTCCCGTGCGGATTGCGATGACCTCCTCGATGCCGCTGCCGGGTTTGCTGACCTCGGTGAAGTAGTCGGCTACGCGGGACATCTCATCGGCTGAGAGGTCGCGATTCTCTCCGGTCTCGAAGTCGAACCCGACGGCCACGAGGTCGCCGCAGAGGATGGAGTACAGTTCTCCCTCCTTGACCGGTGAACTGTAATCCATCATGGAGAGGTACCCGGCCTCTTCCATGCCCTTCGTCGCGTACACCGCGCGGTTGGGCGGACAGGTGAACAGGCCCTCCTCATTGACGTAGAGGCTGATGCCCTCGCCGAAGATGACATCGAACGGCTCGATGTTCCCGCCGACGAGGCGTTGCAGGTCGTGTAGCGTCGAACCCTCCTCATCAACCTTGATGTCGATTTCGACCGGGTTCCCGTTTGTCGGGATGAGCATGCCCTTCATGTCGCAATCCTCCTTCCTATCGGGCGTCCTGCACGCGATTTGAATGGTTTCCGTTATCGGCCATCGCGGCGGAAGCGCCACGGGCCGTCTCCACCTCGCCCTTGAGGGACACGGCTTTCTCGGGAGAGTGGCGGGCTTTCACCTTCTCGTACTCGGCCCGCGCCTTCTCCATGGCGGGGCGGAGCAGGTCGCCGGGGACGCCTTGATAAGTGCAGAACCGCTCTGCGGCTGATGGGTCGGGGAAAAGATGGGGAACCTCGAAGCGATTCGCTTCCTGATTCCCTGCGATGATTCCCGTGAGCGCGTCGCGCCATGCCTCCCCGTTGACGGATTTGAAGTCGGCGAGCGACGAGTAGCCGTAACGGGACAGCAGGCCGTTCAGGTAATCTTCGGGAAGATGGTAGTCCGCCAGCTCATCGCTCTCAAGGTCGTAACTGCCGGCGAGGACGGCCCAACTGCCGTCCTCAAAGGGCCATCCTATGACGTAATCCGTCCTCGTGCCGTCCTGCGCATGGAAACCGAAACCATGGTCGGTGAAGGTTCCGCACTCCCTGAAAGTCGGTTCACCCTCGCCGATGGCATTCATCAGCTCAGTGTACCAGCCGCCCAATTCCGCCTCATCCTCGATGAACTCGCGCACCTTGTCCGCGAGGGCTTCACCGGCCCCACTCGATACATAGGGGTCGTTCTCGACTGCCTGAACAAGACGCATGAGCGCGGTCGCGTCGTTGAAATCCATAGAGCCGCCTCCTTTCTAACGGTCGCCATCGGCATCGAAAAGAGTTTCCGATGCTTTCTGGGCGTTATCGACCTCATGTTCGAGGTCGATGGTGGAAGCCCCATGCGCAGCCAACGCGGCAGATGACTCGCGTGCCTCCTTTGCGGCGGCTTTCAGGCTCACCGGGCTGGCCTTGGCGCTCTCATCGCCCTTCTGCGTCCATCCGGCGATGGTGAGGGAGGTGAAGAGGGTGGTAGTCGCTGCGCGGTCCGAGATGCGCACAGCGTCCTTCAACGTTGAGGACATCTGCGGGGACTTCATAGGGAACACCCGCGACATCATGCACGGTCGCGCTCGCGGCACCCGGAGCGACCTCGGCGCTCATGATGGCGGATGATGTGAACTCGGCGGTTTCGAGAAGCGGGTCGATGACTGGTGCCTCGTACTCCACTGCGGGGCAGCCGAATGCAAGCTCCATATAGCGCGGTGAGGGGCAGAGGGCGGGGTTCTCCCAGAGTTCACGCATCGCTGCGTTCACTGATTCCCAAGAGCCGTCGTATTCCTTGTCGTTAATGGTGAACGACTCGCCGACCCACGCGTCCTCGATGACATCCAGTGCCTCCTCACCGGCATCGGTGAGCTGGCGGACCTCGACATCGACCCCGCCGTCGTGATGGTAACCGTGGATGAACAGGCTGCCGTTCTCATCCCAGACCTTACCAATTTTGCAGTCCTTGAACACGGAGTCGGGACCGCCCATCATGTCATCGAAATCCCTGTACGCGGTCATGCCATGGCGCGTGCCATCCCAGCGACCGATGGAGCCTCGCGCAATGATGCGGTTACCGCCGAGTGGATTGTCGTATGAGGACAGCGGGTTATCGGAGCCGTCTAGGAACGCCTTCAATCCGGCAAGTTCCTCGGAGCGGTCGATGTCCATCATGTTCATCGCGTTCTCGAATATCTCCTCCTCGGTATAGCTATCAAGAACCTCTTCCACGGTGATGCCTTCGCGGCTCGTGATGTCCTCGATGGAAATCTCGCTGCCCTCGTCGCCGTAATACACGCCTCATCGAAGACGATGCGCTCTTTCGGTGTCTTATCCATATCCATGCTCCTTCCTAACGGGCGTCCTGCCCGATGTTCTCATGTGAGAAGGCGGGCGGGAAGAACCCGCGCCGCCCGGTCATCGTCTTATCTAATGCTCAGCGTCCCCATCGGCACGCTCATCCTCACGCTCGGGCGTCTGCCCGTCATGACTGTCCTGTTCGAGCTTGCCCGATGCCTCGCGGCTCTCTTGGGCAGCCTCGGAGACGGTCGGGACCTCGTAGCCCTTATCTGGCATGAATTCCTTCCAGAACTCGTTGAACGCGGTTTCGTAGCCCTTCTCGTTGACCGTGCGGACCGCCTCGGCGCTCATGGCGCAGGGATTCGGGAAATCGTAACCGGATTCCTTGATTGCCTCGAAGTCGCCACTCAGCTCACCATCTTCAAGAATCTCATCGTTTGAACCGAGGGCATCGTAGAGTGGCGAATCCATGGCATCCTGAATCGCGGTCTGCACCTCGGTGGCGAAGTCCTCGATGTCCATGTTGTTGTCATTGAAGTCGATGGTGATGCCGTCGAACACATCGTCGTAGACCTCATCTGCGAGCGCATACACGCCAGCCTCCTTGAGCCTTCGAGTGCGGCGTACTTGGCGATGTCCTCCTGATGGTCGTACATGTCCTGCGTGAAGCACTCGTATTGGGCCATCTTGGTCATCTTGATGAGGTCGCCCTTGCAGCCTTCCAGCAGCCTTGGGCATCCGCCTCCTCAAGCCACTCGTAGTTATCGGGAAGCCACTTGAGCAGGTCGTAGGTGTAGATGTCAGTCGCGGAGTCTGCGATTTCACTGAAAGCATCGCCGATATTGCCGGTGTAGTCCGTGATTTGGTCTCCATACTCGCCGAGGTCGAGGCTCGCCTGCAAGTCCTCGATGGAGGTGAAGCCTCGGGGACCGGCGGGTGCTCGAACTCATGCTTTGCCTTGCGCTCCGCCTGCACGCGCTCGACCTCCTCCTTGACCTCATCCATCTCGTTGCCAAGGGTCTCCGCGATGTCGGAGATTTCCGAGGTCATGAGCTGCATGCCGTTCTTGAGCCAGTCGAGGGTCTTGCGGCAGGACTCATAGGCGCGGATGGCCTGAGACGGCTTCTCGAAACCCATCTCATCGGCGAAGTCGTCGATATGACGGCCATCGACCGCGAGCGCGTCGCTCGCCAGCGCGGCGAACACGTCCGTCGCAGTTGGTTGCCCACTGAAACGCGGATTGGACTGATACGTGGTGGTGAAGGACTCGATACCGGGTTTGCTGAACTCGCAGGTGTACTTGCGAGAGGTCGAGAAGTCACCCGGTCCCTCGCTGATGATATTGAAGTCGAATTGGGAGAGGAGGTCAGCGACCCCCTGAGCTTCATTGTAGTTTGGCATGGCGGCTCCTTTCCAAGGCTCTTATGATTGCCCCAATAATATATTATTAAAGGAAAGGGACGGTGCCGAAGACCGTCCCTTTTCGGTTGATGGTGACATTTTCTCGGTAAACGGTTAGCTACCCAGAATCTCCTTTGCCCAAGAACCGGACTTTACGAGGGCGTAAATGAGAAGGAATGTAATGGCAAGGAACTCCAGAAGTACCAGAACTGATGCTGAGGCGAGACCAGCTGTTCCAGTGGCGGGAATCGACATCAGGAAGAGGATGGATGCACCACCTGTAACACCGCTTGCTGTCGTCATCGTACTCAGGGCGTGAGGGTAGATAACCAAGACGAACATCATGACGGCACCGGCGAGTACGGCAGCGGCGAAGTTTTTGAGAAAGCCTATGCCATCTGTCGAGTCTCATCAAACCCCAGCAGGGCTATGGGAATAGAAGAGAAGGCGGCCATGGTATAGATTTGCCAAGCTCGCGCATAGGCGACGATGAATGCGACCATGTACGCGAGAACACCGCCAATAATGCTAAGGACTGACGCTATGAGCGTCAGGAAGCATCCACCAATCGTGAGCTTATCCCAAGTATCTTCGGGAATGCTCTCAGTGGTCAATACACCCTCGAAGAATCCCTTGTTACTGCTCGCGGTGCCGATTTCTGGAATGATGTTATCAACGGCTATCTTATAGATGGCCTGCATGATGTCTAGCGAATTGATAATAAACCAATGTATGAGCACGTAAACGACTGCGAGGAATACGATGTCTTTCACAGCTGGTAGAGTCGCAGTGGAGTCGATACGCTGACTGATTTTCACCAATTGCACCAACATGAAGAGAGCCAGAATGGATTCAGCAATGGGGATGATTGCTGTCTGATGGATAGTCTTCGTGAGTTCATAAGTATCAACACCGAGCAGAGAGTCAAATGGCGCTGACAGCATATCGGAACTACCGATTTTCAGAGCGATGTCGTTATACAGGTTGAATCCCCAACATGACATGTCTAAAAGCCATTCGCAGACCATATTCTTGAGGTTCGTGCCAACATCCCAGAACGGTGCCGCATAGACTGGCTGGGGAAGGAGGAGTGGCACAGTTATGGCAATCAGCAGGATGATGACGGATAAGGGCTTACTAGGAAACATGTTTTTGAAGCGGGAAATTACCTTGTTTGCGTTTTCTTTCATATTTCAATCCTTTCTGCTCTGTCATCGAGACTACAACTCGAAATTGAACGATTTGTCAGAAAGACTATATGTGACGGCGATGGAAACGGGGGTCTCTGTGTTCAAAGTGAAATTCGTCGAGATAATGCCTTTCTCATAGTCAATGATGGCGGATTTTTGCCATACAGCCTCACTGGCGGTCGGGAAGTGGGAAGCACACCAAGAGCTCAAATCTTTGGTGAGTTTCGATGCGTCGCCACCGAAAAGCCAGTCATCTCACTATTCATCCCTTTTACGGTGATTGATTTAACCGGGTCCGCACATTCGTAGAGACCGTCTTTCTTTGAGAACATTGAAGAGGACGAGATGGTCGAAGTCGATATAGACCCATCTTCGACATCGAGAGCAATTGTATAAGTTGCAATATGCGTACCGGTATCCGTGAGGAAGACCACGGTATCAATTTCCGCATCAGCACCATTCGTGCCGTATTCCACCTTGGTAATGGCGTAGGGATGCGTCTTCTCGTCCCCGTTTATGGTTTCCACATAATAGGTGTCGTAGAACCGCAGGGTGTTCGTGCCGCTCTTGTCGGACCAGATGCTCGAACTCATGGTCTCGATGAGTCTCTTAACTTTGTCGTCGTATCCTTTAATCGCCTCTTTCTGGGAATCACTGAGCCTGATGTCTTTACTGGATTCTGAAGAAGGGGATTTATCGTTGCTCGGTTCGACTTGCCCAATGGATTCTCCCTCGGCGCGACGCTGTGCAACATTCATGGCGCTGGTCACAGAGAAACCAACGAATACAATAAGCGCGAAAAGCGCTAAGAGCGATGCCTTTTTATGTTGTGAGACAATAGCTTTGATTTTGTCCATAAGAGTTCTCCTTTACGTTTATCAGTGCGGACCGAATCCCCAACGCACCTCGTGATAGTTACCATAGGTCGCAATCCATTGGTCTAGCGGAGTATCCGTGATGGCACCGATATTGTCTCTGACCATGCCGTTGCCCATGTAAATCCCAACGTGGTAGGAGAGCTTACGACCGTCGGGGGAATAGCCCGCATACGGGTAACCATTAGTGACATACTTATCAACGGCGATGAGCATGCCGACTTTTAGTTCGGAGCGGTCTGAACTATGGCAATAGCGATAGTACATGTCATCGGCATTACCACCGATGTATCCGAGTCCGGCGTTGTCATACACCTGCGACACCCACATTGCGCACCAGCCCGCACCCGGCGAAGGTGTCGATAATGCATTATCGTGGATTGATTTTTGCCACGGTTCAGCGTTCTCATAATCTGCTCCGCCTCCGGTTCCTCCGCTGTTGAGCTGCGTGAGGAACTTATGCGCTTCGTCAAGGCGTCTGTACAGTCTGGAAACATCGTCGCCGTAATCTATTTTGCTGCCACATCGTTCATGGCAAGCCATGAACGAATATGTTACAAGGTCAACATCGGTGGACGTTTTGATTTCCTCGCCACTATGATAGAAATCTCTACCAAAGCGCTCTTCATATCCCCTTTCGTAACGGTAATATGAGGGGGCATTGGCTAGATGGGTTCCCCAATCCCAAGCAAAATAACCAGTTCCCTGTTCACCAGAGAATGTCCACTCCATCTGTGCGGAAACGGTGCTCCATACTTTCCCGTTATTCGCACACCAGCGTAGAAAGTTGTTCTTATTAGCACCACTTAGCTGGATGAGGCCGATGGAGTCGGTTCCGTAACCGTCATCACCGCCGAGACCGGGGTCAAAAGCGGAGTTCTCTTGCGACATATTGCCAAGGATACCGGCAATGGCCTCGTTGGTGTACCCATAACCCTTGAGATAAGTCGCAACCTCAGCAGGGACTCCGGTTAAGGTACCAAGCTTTTTTCTCCACTCTCCGTTATTCGCACCACCGCCGAGAATTGCGGCGAAGAGGATGAAGATTAAGAGGAATCCAATGAGAAGAAACGCGATGGGTGAACCAATGGCGGCAAGAAAGCCGCCCTTTGAGCCTGATGTAAGGAGATGGATACCGCTTTTAGCAGCATTGGCCGCTTGTTTGCCCTTCTGCACGTTGTGAGCGGAGGTATAGACGTTTTTCTTGAAATACCCTGCGGCCTGTGCCTTGCGCTTCGCCTCTACCGTGTTCGCCGCTTTCTTCGCGGATTTTTTCTCGGAGAGCTTGCCGAGGCTCTTGTCCGACGAGAGGGGGTCCTTGCCGCCGAGGCGCTTTTTCACACCCTTCACGACATGGTAACCGGCCCTAGCACCGTCGTAGACATTATCCACGCCCTCAAGCTCGGAATCTTGAAGGGTATCGCTCACCGCACCCCTTGCGGCTGCCTTACCGGCACCTTTCACCGCGCCCTTGATGTCGAGGGACCCGGACTTACCGCTGATGCGCCTGCCGATGGCGCGACCGGCGCGGTACGCGCCCTTTCCGCTGTTGTAAAGGTCATCAGCGCCCTCAAGTTCGGAGCCTTCCAGAGCGCTATGGACGGCGGCGTGAGCATGGCGGCGGCACTGGCCTTTCCGGCCTTGCCTTTTGGGGACGCCCCGCCAGATGCGGAACCGGTCTTGCCGTTCCTTCCATTGGTGACGGCGGCGAGGGCGGCACTGGCGGCACCGCCCGTTGCTGTCTTCTTGCCAACCGAGTAGAGACCGCTCTTCAACGACTTCTCGCTCTTGTCGGCGCGTCCCACTATTCCGGTGTTGACGGCATCCGTCATTTCCGTCTGCAACACGGATTGCGACATGGCTTGTTTTTGGCCGGATGTCGATACGAAATCAGAAGGCTTCATTGACGTTCACCGTCCTTTCCCGGCTTAGATAACTTTGCCGTCCTTCTTCTTGGAGCCGATTTTCAGCTCCTTTGTCTCGTTGGGGTTCGTGCTAAACAGGTCATAGAGCACGTTGCCCGACGGGAACTTGCCGCGAATCGGCACTCGCGCGTTGCCCGCGATGAGCAGGCCGTCACCGGCTTCGGCGGACTCGTCGATGCACTCCTCCTCCTGCTCGGAGAGGTTCAGCAGCTCCACCCAACGCATGCGGTCGAGCGGGGACTGCTTGAGCAGCATGATGAAGTCGGCGTTGAGCACGATGTTCTGCGCGGCCTCGTTGTTGAGCATCGCCACCGCGTTCTGGGTGATGCCCGTCAGCAGCAGGCCGAACTTGCGCCCCTCGTTGGAGAAGCGGGAGAAGTAGTTGAGCACCGTCGGTAGGCGAAGAGCGACTGCATCTCCTCGACGTAGAGCCATGTGCGGACGTTGCGCTTCGCGTTGAAGTACATGCGGTTTCGCACGGCCTCACAGACGTTGATGAGGGCGAAGACGAGCATGGAGTCCGGCAGGTCCTTCAAGTTGAAGTCCACGATGCGGGTGTTGAAATCCACGTTGGACTGGCGGTTGAAGAAGTCCATGGACCCCTTGACGAATCGCTCGTAACGTAGCGCGATGGTCTGCGCCTGATGCTCGGGCTGCTCAAGGGCGATGTCATAGAAGTCCTGCAATGTCGGCGGAAGGCCGTCCCCACGTTCCTCGGCACGCTGGAACGCAAGCTCCACGCAGCGCTGGATGATGGACTGGTCAACCTCGGAGAGGGACTGCCCGGACTCGGCGGCGGAGGCACCCGCCTGCGCCAGCATCGCGTCGATTTTGAACGCTATCTGCTCGGTGCGGGGCATGTGCTCCACGGACACCGTGTCGAAGGGGTTCAGGAACGTATTCGTGCCAACGCCGAAGTGGTAGGTGGTGCCGCCGTAGCGCTCTGCGATAGCCGTGTATTCACCGGCGCGGTCGATGACGTAAATCTCGTCCGTGGGGTTGGAGAAGATGGTGCCGGTCATCTCGGTCTTGGTGAACATGCCCTTGCCCGAACCGGTCTTGCCGCAGACGAAGCCCATGGGGCTTGTCAGGCGCTTGCGATTGCACATGACGAGGTTGCGAGAGTGCTTGTTCTGGCCGTAGTAGTTTCCACCGGCATCGTCAAGCTCCTGCGTCGCGAAGGGCACGAGGATGGCGACCTGCGCGGTCGTGAACATGCGGCTAATCTCGACGTGGTTGTGGCCGAGGGGAAGCACGGAGTTGAGGCCCCGGCGTTGCCGGTAGTCGTAGGTGTCCACCTCGATGGAGTTCTGACGGGCCGTGGAGATGATGCGCATGACCTGAGCGTCGAGCTGCTGCTTGCTCTCCGCGTAGGTGTAAATCAAGCCGGTGAAGACGTAGAGGCGTTGGTTCTTGTTCTGCAAGTGGTCGAGAACGTCCTCCGTCTCCTCCTTGGAATACTTGAGTTCCTGCGGCAGGATGGAGAAGTCATAGCCCTTGTTCACGGCGCTGCGCTGCTCCTCGATTATCTCCTTGTCAATCCACGCGCTGCGGGTGCGGACGAAGTTGATGGCCTTGGACTTGTCCATGGGCTGCACGAACCATGTGACCGCCATGGGGAGCGGCAGGTCAACGATGTCGGCAAGTGCCCGGTCGGAAAGCTCGGAACCGAACTTCTTCATGACCAAGACCTGACCGTACACGCCGTTGTCCAGCTTGAAGCAGTCGTTGAACATGCCGTCCGGTCGCCAGTCAATCTGCGTCGGGGCGATGCAGTCCTTGGTGGTCTGCACGCGCTTGGCGGAGATGTCCTTCTGGTAGTCGAAGTAGAACGGCTTGTAGGGGTTCAGGAGCGAATGGATGACCGACAAGCGCTGGGTGCCGTTCATCAGGTGGGCCTTGGACCCCATGGAGTTGAGGATGCGGCTGGATTCCGTCTCGATGCGGGAGAGCTGGCGTGCCGCGTCGTCCGCCGTCTCGGCGGTGACCGAATAGGTCAGGTAGCGGTTGCGGCGGATGTTGGACACGCCCTCGCGCACCTTGTCGTTCAGGATGTCGTTGAACACCTGCGCGTCGTTACGGGCGGCGTCGTTCCCCTGACGGGCGACATCGAAGAACTTGCGGTTGCCGACCTCCTCCTTGAGCAGTGGCGTGTTGATGACGCTCATCTGGACCAGCGTGTTCGCGCCGAACTGGTCGTACAGGCGCGTGAGCGCGGAGAACATGGATTTTTGCTGCTCGTCGCGCACGGAGTGGTAGCTGGTATCGCCGAAGGAGATGGAGGAGGAGAACAGGCCCTCCTCGACCTCGCAGATGCCGTCTTGGTACATGCGGTTGTAACCGATGTAGTTCACTACGTCCTTCGCGCCCTCGCGCTTGCGGCGGGCATCCGCCGTCTTCGAGGTGAGTTCCTTGTCGCGGTCCTTGAGCTGGGACTTCACGGACGTGTAGCTCTTGCGGGCCTCCTTCTCGGCCAGCTTCGCCTCCTTCTTGAGACGTGCGACCTCCCGTTTGGCCTGCTTCTTCTCCCTGCGGGACATCTTCTTGCCAGCTACGATGGGCGCACCGGCGATGGAGCCGAGCGCCGCCACATCGACCGAGCCGTTATCGGCATTCATGGGACGGTCGTTGCCGAACCCCTCACCGGAGGTGTGGACGAACTCTTCGATGTCGAAGCCCGCATCGGTGTCACACGATGACATGTCCGGCTCGGGGGGAGTAGGATTCGATTCCCTTGAGGTTGCATTGCTTTCGATAGTGTTTCCCATAGACCCTTCCTTTCTTGACGTTCTTCCCATCGGGCGAGCGACGAGACCGCTGAGTTGCATAGAGGGACGTAGAAGACGCGCTCCACGCCGAAGTTCGCCTTGAGCCAGAGTGCGGCGAACTGCTCGAAGGGCATGCCCTTCGGGCGGATGAAGCCGCAGCACCAGAACGGGAGGCTCACGCGTAGATGAGCATCATGTTGTCGCCGACGTTCCAGCCCAACACGAAGTAGATGTAGAGGCCGGTGAGGACGGAGCAACCGAGCGCACCGGCGATTGACGCGAGGGTGCGCCCGGTCATCTTGCCCACGACCTTGGGCTGGTACTCGGCGATGTCCTTATGTACCGCTACGGATAGCATATAGCACCGCCCCCTTTCCTAGAGTCCGCCTGCCCAACTGGTGTTGAGCTGGCCGAAGTAAATGGCGGCACCGACGACGATGGCACCGCCGACAATCATGGCGATGGCACCGGAGAGCTGGCCTCCGCCGCCCTGCATGCCATCCTTGATGGTCATGCCGAGGTTGATGAGCCGAAGACGACGAGCACGCCGCCGAGGAACGTCACGCCCTGCGTGAGCATGTTCACTGCGTTATCAAGCATAGTTGTTTACTTCCTTTCTGGATTGGTTGATTGATGCTGGGTCTCCACATGGGCTAGAAGCCCGTGAAGCCGTAGATGGCCGCGAACCCGGTCACGGCGGCACCGGCGGCAATCATGGCGATGGCCTTCCGTAGTTCGCCGCCCCCCGCTCGCGCTCCGTCCCTCAGATTCATCCCGAGGTAAAGGAGGCCGAGGAAGATGACCGTGCAGCTATGTAGGCGATGGGCTTCGCGGCGAGCCTGACGAGTTCTTCCAATGTCCTTTCACCGTCCTCTCCTTTCTTGCTCGTGAGCCGCATGCGCGGCGCAACGCGATAAGCAGATGCGCCGACGAGTCAACATAGATTATAACCGCTTGCGAAAGTGTCTCGGAAAATCACCGCTTCTCTCCGGTCGCGCTGTCATCATGGTCGTCATACGGTTCGCATCCGCCCTCCAAGTAGCGCTTGAAGTCGAAGGGCTTGTCGTGCAAGCGTTTGGGGTTGCGCTTGTCCACGATGTAGCAGTAGCGCTTATGGGTGTGCGGGTCGAACTTGTCATCCATGAGCGGTTGGTGCCCGCGATGAGCAGGATGGCCTTCCTGCGGCTCATCTTGCCGATTTCAGCGGCGTCGATGAGGTCGCGGCCTTGGATTTGCAGGTTCTTGCCAGCGCTTGAGGACTGACCCGTTGATTCGTTGTAGGTCATCTGGTGGATGGTCTGCTTGCCAATCATCTCGGCAATCTCCTTGTTAGTGGAGTTCGACTTGCCGCCGAGGAACAGGTGGAGTCGCAGCAATCCACGATGGTCTGCGCCTTCTTGTCGTACTTCGATTCGAGCTGGGACATGGATTGCAGGATGATGGTGATGCCGATGTTGCGGGAGCGCGTGACGGCGATGGTCTCCTCAATCTGCGGGATGGTCCCGATGTTCGCGAACTCGTCGAAGATGAAGTGGACGGGAGTCGGCAGCTTGCCGCCGTAGTCGGTGAGCGCCTTGCGGCAGAGCTGGTCGATGCACTGCCACATCATGATGGCGAACAGGAAGGAAAGGGTCTTGTCGGTATCCGAGAGGATGCCGAAGACGGCCACCTTCGCGTCCGGGTCGCCGAGGGTGTCAAGCTCCATCTCATCGTATTCGAGCAGGCTGCGCACACCGGCGGTGGCGATGGGAGCGAGGCGCACGTTGCAGGAGATGATGATGGACTTGAGGGTCTTGCCCGCCGCGACCTTGAAGTTCTTGTAGTTCATCAAGGCGAAGTCCTCATCGGGCGACAGACCGCCGCAGTCGGCGGGACGCACGCCGTCGGAGTTGCGCTTGAGGTTTGTCGGCTCCCATGACCAGTCTGAGTCACCTGCCGCACCCGTACCGAAGTTGCGGGAGAGACCGGATATGCCCATCGACGGCGCGGGAGCGCCGCCCTCGTTCGGGATGTAGCGCTTGCCTCCTCGATTTGGAGGAAGAGCAAGTCGAGAGGCGACTTGAAGTTCTCGTCGTTCTCGCGGGCCTCGGCCATGGAGAGCAGCGTCAGCAGGCTCGACAGGTTGTAGTCCTCCGGCGGGAACCAGTCGCGCAGCAGCGCGATGAGGGAGGTGTACAGCATCTTCTCGGAGTTCTCCCAGAAGGGGTCTCCCGCCTTGCCGTCGCCGTTGGTGTTCATGATGTAGCAGTTGACGAACGACAGGATGTCGGTGTCCGTCTTCACGTACTTGAGAGGGTTGTAGTGCATGGACTCATCGAGGTTGATGGTGTTGAACGACTTCACCTTGTACCCGTTGTCCGTGAACAGGAACCCCGCGTCCTTGAGGAGCGTGCCCTTGGGGTCGGTGATGAAATAGCTCGTGTTGAGCTGGCAGATGTTCGGAGTGACATAGTTGAACGTCTTGCCGGAGCCGGAGCCGCCCACGACCAGCACGTTCAGGTTGCGGTCGAGTTCGGGGTTGAACTTGGGGCGGTGCAGGGCGAGGCCGAAGTTCTGCGTGAAGATGAGGTTGTTGTCCTCCGTGGTGAGGTCGCGGAACTGCTTACCCTCCTTGAGTGTGCCCCAGCGCGCCGAACCGCTCTCCTCACCGGCGCGGAAGTTTCCGACGAAGGCGACGTAGCGCAGCCAGAAGAGCCAGACGAGGACGCACATAGTCAGGCCCGCCAGCATGGCGTTGGGTGACATGTCGATGTGCGCCGGGTTCTCGGCGATGAGGGGCCACATGGCGGCGAAGCGTCGCCCCAGTGCTCGAAGAACTGGCCCCCGAACGAGGCCACGGCCTCCCAATATCGGTTCCCGAGGTAGAAGCCCACACCGGAGAGCAGGGTGGTCACGAGGGCCGAGGTCGCGACCTTCTTGTTGGTTTCAGGGTTTCCCTTGCCTTGAGCCATAAGCGACCCTCCTCCTACCTTCGCGTCCCGGCAGGGCGCGGGAGGAGCGAGACGGCGATGGAGGCGCGGGTGGTCGGCGCGGTGCCCTGCGCGAAGCGCTTGTAGCACCCGAGGCAGAAATCGTCTTCGGGGCGGATGCCGTTGGTGTCGCGGGGGCAGGTGCCGTCGTTGCGCTCAAGAGCCGTCGGCTCCCAACTCATTGTGATGCCGTCCGCGCTGATGACGCGCTTGCAGCCCGACTCTATCTCGTAGAACAGGTCCCCGAGGTCGTTGGCGGCTGAACCGGTGCGGAGGGACACGCCGCGTCGAGGAGCGCCTTGAGGTTTCCGACCGTCCGCTGCTCCAATGAGCACCAGTCGCGCAGGTAACCGAGGCAGGCGTAGAGGAGCTGCCTCGCGCTCTTCTTGAAAGCGGCGTCCCCGTCGCATTCATCGCGCAGGACGCTGGCGCTTATCACCGCGTCGGCGATGGCCTCGATGTCGCTGTCGGATTCCATGGCCTGCAAGGGGTTCGCCGCAAGGCACTCCGGCAGGTACTCGTTCATGTGGGTCATATCAGGCTCCCTTCTAGCGCTCTTGCTGGAATTTGTCGGAGATGTCGCGGTCGGGGGAGTCGTTGGTCAGCGAGAGCTGCTTGCTCGCGGCGCGGCACTCCTTGGCCTGAGAGTTCAGGTCGTACTTCTCGCGGCTACGGTCGGACTGCTCGCGCACCATGGAAGGTGAAACCTCGGTGCCGTTTTGCTCGCGCTCGATGCGCAGCGTGTTCACCATAGTATCCATGCCATCATGGGACTCGATGCCTTGATTGATGTCGGGAGTCGAGCCGTTCATGTCGAGGGAACCATCGGTCACTTGCGGTTCACGCGAGTCCTTGACGTTTTCCAACGACGCCCCATGACTTGGACCGTGGTCGAAGAACTCGATTCCTAGTTCCTCCGGTGCATGACCGGGAAAACGCGTCTCGACGGCCTTGATGACGTCCTGCTTGCGCTTCACGTCCACAAGGAACCCCATCTTGCCGTCAGGACGGTCATACGTCTCGATGCCGCGCTCTTTAAGGTCGCCGCGCACCGCGTTGCAGATGAGGTTCAGGTCCTTCTGCGGGGGAACGACCTCGTGGGCGGTCTCATTAGCGGTCGGCTCCTTGGGCGTGTTCTTCTCAAACCAGTCGTGAGTCACATCGCACTTGTACCTGTCCCGGAGGGTCTTCGCTCCGACGGCCCAGTCCATCAGACCGTCCTTGTTCGGTCCACGGTCGAGGATTTCACCGTTCTCATCACGACGAGCTTCGTAGAACATCAACTCGCCATTCTTGCCTTCCGTGACACCGATGTCCTCCTTGGCAAGGAGTTCCTTGAAATCATCGAAATCGCGGCACTGTTCGCGGGCGTTGAGCACCTTGTCGCGTATACCCTCGGTGTGGTTATAGGTATCGTTTACGCGGTCATCATATGTCTGCTCGGGAAAATCCGCTGCGCGAGACTCCTGTCCGATTATTCTTGCCTTGACCTGATAGGGTTCACCGACGCTTTCGACAATGAAGTCCTCGCCGGTTGCCTTTCCGACCATATCGGTAAGTTCATCGTGAGTGTAGCCGGAGAAGAACACCTCGGAGTCCATATCGAGGTCAGCGGTGTCCTGTTCTGAGAACGTTCTGACTTCGACTTTATCTGGCGTATCGGTGAAGCGAATCGCCACGGGGATAAGCGTGACATCACGTAGATTAAGCTCTATGCCATCCACATTCGGCAAATCCGGTAGATTTTTGATGGGCTTAAGGCTTTTGAACACATCCTGCGTCACAGGTTTCCCATTTGCAATCAACTCGGAGATTTCCCCGCATTTGAGATTGGTCATGACCTCGGAGAATTGCACGGTGCATTCCCGCACCTTTTGAAGGTCATCTTTGGCAAACTGGACATACCCATTGCCATTGTCATCGGTCATCGCTGCGGCATAAGTGCCGTTCTCGCGCACAACCTGTGCGAAATAGGCCGCATCGGTCGAGTTTCCAAATGGCATGCAGATATGCTCGCGAGAAGCCATGACCTCGGCCTTTATCGCGGCCTCTTCTTTCGACATGCCTTCTTCTTCGAGCTTCGCCTGTTGCCAATCGCGGATGGCTGACTTGAAATACTCATTTAGGATTAGGCCAATCGCTTTTTCACTGTATCTAGTGATGTTGCGAAGAAGCATATCGCCTACATCGTCTCCAAAATCTTGCGCCATGGTCATCTTCCTTTCTACTTGTTGTGGACGCAGTGGGGAAGCGGATGGCCCGTAACCCCATATGCCGCATTATATCCGAGCACCCTATCTGTGCCCCGCATCCCTTACACGCAGACCGTTGGACGAGTTGCCAACAAGAGGGTGAAGCTGGGGCAGATGATGCGTATCGGATGTCGTCAGTCGCCATTTGTGATAATCAATGGCAAATGGCGCTCAAATCTTTCCAGTCCCGTGTGATGCCTGGATGTAAAGTATCTCTACAATTTCTACATATATGTTCTTCTGAAAAGCTATTTTCTCGGCAAACTGCATGGTCGTATCGTGTTCCTTGTAGAAGGAGGAATCACGATGATTTCAGAAGAAGAGAAGATGGCAGCCGTCAAGATGTTTTGCGCCTATTGCAAGAGGACGCTTCGAAACGCGAGGACGGACATCATTCGCAAGCAGGCGCGTGAGGCGCGATGGGAGACCGTGTTCTCCGACATGCACGAGAGCGAGCTGAACAGGCTGGCCTCACCCGATGACCTCATATCGGAGGAGGTCGTGTTCGAGGTGGTCGGTCGGGAGGTCGTGGTGATGGATACCGTTCTCGCCGAGGCCATCCATGGCCTCTCCAAAGGCGACCAAGCCATCGTCCTGCTCTACTACTTCGCGGAGTGGACGGACAGGCGCATCGCCGAGGAGCTTGGGTGCCCTCGCTCCACGGTCCAATTCAGGCGCTCGAAGGCGCTCCTCGCGCTGAGGGCGCGTTTAGAGGAGGTGATTGGTGATGATGAGCTATGAGGTAATGGTCGCGGCGGTCTCAGGCGACCCCGTTGCCATGCAGAAGGTCCTCGCCTATTTCGACGGCTATATGGACCAGCTATGCACGCACGCCTTCCTCGATGAGTTTGGGCGCGTCGAGTACGGGGTCGATACCCTGAGAAAGACGCAGCTCCAAGGAAAGCTGCTCGCCGCGATGCTGCGGTTCGAGCCGTGATGAGGAGGTGGGCGCATGGGTGCGAAGGACATACCCGTATGGGAGAAGTACACGCTCACCATCGAGGAGGCGGCCCGGTACTTCCGCATAGGCGAGGGCAAGTTGCGCCGCCTTGCCTCGGAGATGCCGCCGCCTGACTGGGTGGTGATGAACGGCAACCGCGTTCAGGTCAAACGCAAGGCGTTCGAGCGGTTCATCGACGCGACGGACGTGATTTAGATGATGAAAAAGAGCCTTGGTTATGCTATAATAGCAGTAGCATACCAAGGCTCTTTCCATATGGAAGGAGCGATATATGGATGTCACAGAAAAGACGAGACAACAAGAATAGGATACTGAACACCGGCGAGAGCCAGAAGCCAACGGCCTCTATGTCTTCAAATACACGGACGGGGACGGAAAGCCGAAGTTCATCTACTCATGGAGACTGGTGGAGACCGACAGGCTCCCTGCCGGTAAGAGGCCGTGCAGGCCGCTGCGCGAGAGGGAGCGCGAGATACGCCGTGACCTTGAGGACGGGATAGACCCCATCGGCAAGAAGATGACGGTCAGCCAGCTCTACGCGAAGTTCACGAGATGCCGCCTCGACGTGCGCGAGGGGACGGAGAGGTCGAGGGCGCAGCTCAAGCGATTGCTCTTCGAGGATGCGATAGCTCGGCGGGAGATAGGCGGCGTGAAGCGTCAGACGCGAAGGAATGGGCGCAGCGCATGAAGTCCAAGGGCTTCGCCTACTCCACCATCTCCAACCACAAGCGGTCGCTCAAGGCGGCGTTCTACTTGGCGATAGCGATGACTGCATACGCAAGAACCCGTTCGATTTCAAGCTCGCGACCGTCATCAAGAGGGACGTGACGGAGAGGGAGCCGCTGAGCCGGGAGCAGGTGGACGCGCTGCTCGGTTTCATGCGGTCGGACGCCGTCTATCACAGGTACATCGACGAGGTGGTCATCCTCCTCGGGACTGGGCTGCGCATATCGGAGATGTGCGGGCTGACCGAGGCGGACATCGACCTGACGAACAGGGTGATTTTCGTGGACCACCAGCTCGCTCGCGCGGTCGGCGGGGGATACCGGGTCGATGAGCCTAAGACGGAGAGCGGCAGGCGCTACATCTACATGACCGACGAGGTGATGGCCGCGTTCGAGCATGTCATGGCATCGAGGCCGAAGGCGAAGCCCCTGAACGTCGATGGGCGAACGGGCTTCATCTTCCTCAACAGGGACGGGCTGCCGAGGGTCGGCGGCGATTACGACCGGGTGTTCAGGGGGCTGAGAGGCAAGTACGCGAAGAAGGGAAAGATGGAGCTTCCCGATGGCATGACACCGCATACGCTGCGTCACACGTTCTGCACGGAGATGGCGAAGGCCGGGATGAACCCGAAGGCGCTGCAATACATCATGGGCCATAAGGACATCAAGATGACGCTCGGGTACTACGCCCATATGGACGGCTGCACGGCTGCGGAGGAGATGCGACGCGTCGCGGCGTAGTAAAAACGCGTTTTACTACTCGTTTTACTACTCACGGCCATCAAGATGCGCGGGATTCGCCAAGATACGGGAATTTCCCCAAAAGGCGAAAAAGCCGGGAACGCCCTTGGAATCGGGCTTCACCGGCTTTCGGGAAGTTATGGGAACATGTTGGAAAATATCGCGTTGATTTATAAAAATATTAAGTTTGATTATCGCGCCTGCATATCGTTTATTCCATTGTAGTAAAATTGCCACAAAAGCAATTCCAGCAGCTACGGAACGTATTCAAGCGTTGAAAAAATCTGGGGTTTGAGCGTTCGGCGGAAAAACTGATAGGGCATGATGGAACAGAGTATGATTCGTATTTTGTGTTGAATTCTTAAAATAACAGTCAACGCATATAGCGATACGATTATTACAGCGCGTATTATGCAATGATTTTAGATCTTTTCATGAGGATGACAAGAAGGGAGTATCACTATGGACTAATTTTTCAAAAAATGCAATAACAGAACCGGCACTTTTTTACGCCTTTTGATACTACGAAAAAAATAGAGGATTTTCCGGAAATCTGTGTTTCCACATTTTCGGAAAATATTATTCAGAAGTTTGCTTCCTTGAAAAGTGTAGAGAAGATTGCAGAACTATATACGGCCAATGGAGCTTTGCCTGTTTATAAAATTTATTACAAAAATCAGGATATTGCATTTTATTTATCCAGAGTAGGGGCACCGGCGTGTGTGGCAGGATTTGAGGAAGTTGTTGCCATGGGTGCAAAGAAGTTTGTAATGTTTGGTTCCTGCGGTGTGTTGGATGATGAGAAAGTGAAGGATAACATGATTATTCCGGTTTCTGCAGTCCGTGATGAAGGAACAAGCTATCATTACATAGCTCCATCAGAGGAAATTAAAGCATCGGAACATTCCATTCGGATACTGCAGAATGTATTGGAATTCTGTGGGTATTCCTATGTAAAAGGAAAAACATGGACTTCGGATGCAATTTACAGAGAAACCATTCCAGCGATTGAGGAACGCAGGCAAGAAGCTGTCTTGCGGTTGAAATGGAATGTGCATCTAATGCTTGGCAGTTTCACAATACCGGCAGGTCCATTTATACAATTTCTGTATGGGGCGGATAGTCTCAGTTCGGAAAATGGGAAATTCGAGATCTGGAATTGTATGGACTTACGAATGCTGAGAAATACATGCTGTTAGCGTTTGAGTGTGGATTAGCCTTGTAGATGTGAAAAAACAGATGGAAGCTGCTGGATCCGGCAAAAGGACTCCCGATGTATGATTACAAGAACTTCTTAGCAACTGCAGGTTGCTTGTTAAACCATAGAGAGGCCTCATAATAGAGCTAAGATATTACACAAAGGAGGGAACTAATATGGAAATGAAAGATGTGCTTAAAAAGCTGCGCGAGAAAAATAGTCTCACACAGGAGCAAATGGCGAAACGTGTGATGGTTACCAGACAGGCTGTCAGTCGTTGGGAAACAGGAGAGACACAACCTAATACAGATACATTAAAACTGTTATCACAGGAGTTTGAAGTTTCCGTCAATACGCTTCTGGGCTCTCCTCGCCAGCTCATTTGTCAATGCTGTGGAATGCCCTTAAATGAAGATGCATTCATCAGCCGGGAGAAAGATGGAAGCTACAATGAAGATTATTGTAAGTGGTGTTATGCAGAGGGGAAGTTTGTATATCAGTCAAGAGAGTCTTTATTGGATTATCTTGTGGAACATATGCCGAATCCTGATAATCTGGGAGTGGATGACAGGCGAGCTCAATTTAACATATATCTTTCACAGTTAAAGCACTGGAAATGAATAAGCATTACATAGAGCCATTATGGAGAAAATTCGGAGTTTTTGGACTTTTATAAACGGAGTTTATAAATGCTTTATCCAATTGTTTTTATTATAGGATTTTTATTAAGTGGAATATGGTTTTCCTTCCACATATATGTATCTCAAAAATTGAAGAATACAAAGAAGGCATTGATGTTTTCGCCCTTGCTTACCGCAATCATACCGACGATCATTATATGGCTGCTGATGGGTGATTATCCGTTTCATTTTGAAAAGTTGATTGATTATAAAGTCTGGGTTATCGCCGCTGTTACGTTAGTGGCAACATGTGCCATGGTAATGTTCGGATCACGAACAAAAGAAGCTTATAAACCGACTGAACTGATAGGAATGTGTATTGAAGCTGCCTGCATGGAAATACCGCAAAGAGCTATGATGCAGGCCATCGTCTTATGGTTGCTGTTGAAGTGGAACCTTAATTTGCTGAGTTGCATTCTGATCAATGCATTGATCTGGTGCGGAGACATCATTTTTCAAGCAGTTGTCATTCAAAAGCAGGTTTCTGTAAAGAAACTGCTGATTGAGGTGATATCATCCTTTGTGTTTTCCATCGGAATCGGATATGTTTTTTACGCTGCAAGATGCATCATTCTTCCAATGGCATTGCATTCATTAGAAAGGTTTGTGACAAACTATCACAGAAAGGCAAATTACAGTTTTTCGAACGAGTGATCTGACAGATCAAGAAAATCCCATTTCTGACCAATGTGGACAGAAATGGGATTTTAAAGTTCATGCCAAGAATGATTGTAAAAAGAACACATTTGGGGTGGGAGTGATATCACCCCACCCGATGGATGTTTCCGTCATCTGTCACGAAAATAGCTTCGATTTCGTCCAGTGATTTGATCAGTTTTGATCCCTCTTCCAGACCAAGTGCAAAACAAGTGGTACTTAAGGCGTCTCCATCTACAGAAGCATCCGAGATGATCGTAACCTGCTGCAGATGAGTCTCGTAAGGATATCCGGTAAACGGATTTAAAATGTGATGGTAAATTTTTCCGTCTTTTTCAAAATAGCGCTCGTAGGTTCCGGAAGAAACCACAGATTGATTTCTGATATCAAGACTTGTAAGGATATCATTTTGCTCGGCAAAGGGTTTTTGAACGCCGATCTTAAAAGGTGACCCATCCGGCTTTTCCCCGATTGCCACGGTATTTCCGCCAAGGGAAATCAGTCCGTGTTTAATCCCGGCGCTTTCCAGATACTCTTTCAGCTGATCTGCAATATAGCCCTTTGCAATCGCTCCAAGATCGATGGCAGCCTTTGGATCCAGAAGCTGAACGGTAGTACCGTCCACTTTGACGTTTTTGTAATTCACATGACTTCTGGCTTCCTCAATGGCAGCTGGATCTGGAATCTGTCCGTCATTATGTCCGAAATTCCAGAGCTCACTTAACGGAGCAATGGTGATATCAAATTTCCCATCTGATAAATCCCCATAGTGCAGTGCGGTTTTGATCAGATCAGCTGTTTCCTGATCTACAGTCACAGGCTGTCCGTTTGCCTGATTGATCCTGGAAACATCACTGGTATCAATGGTCCGGCTGAACAGATTTTCATATTTTTGACAAAGCTTTTCGCATTCTTCCAGAACAGAGCGATCGGAAGTATCCCATATGCGGATCGTAACGATTGTATCAAAATACATCCCGTTCATCTGGAGCGGTTCTGCAGATGAGGCACAGCCACTGAGAGAAAAAAGAAGCAGAAAGAGCAGCGGAATAAAGCATAATTTTCGAATCGATTTGATCTGGTTCATAAAGAAATCTCCTTGTGTTTGAGTGTTTCGCTTATTATAACGAAATTTCCCGTAAAACACAACAAAATACCGTACTTGACTTTTGAGCAGGAGCGAACTATACTACCTTTTAACTATGAGGAAACAGAGAGGTGGCAGAGTGAGAATATACGATTTAAAAACAGGAAAGAAAAAAATACGCTGGGGAAGATTTTGTCTGATTGCAGTTTTTTTGTATATCGCAGCACTGACGATTCCTTATGTTCAGCATAAAAAAGTATCGGATCATTATAAGAAACTGTTTGATCCACAGGAATGTTATTCTGAGGAGCCGGGAAAAGAACGGGCGGCTTACATTACGGATAATACAGAAGCTTTGGAATATCGATTGAAAATGATCCGGGAAGCGAAAGAAGAAGTAATCGTATCGACTTTTGATTTTAATGCGGATACCGGAGGCAAAGATGTGATGAGTGCGCTGATCGAGGCAGCACACAGGAATGTGCATGTTCGTCTGATCGTAGATGGAATCAGTGGATTTTTAGATATGCTGGGAGATCCGTATTTTCAGGCACTCGCCTCTACAGAAAATATAGAAGTGAAAGTGTACAATCCGGTTAATCTGTTGAAGCCGTGGACGATGCAGGCAAGACTCCATGATAAATATGTGATCACAGATTCTTCGATGTACCTTTTGGGCGGAAGAAATACGACCAATCTGTTTTTGGGAGATTATGGAAAGCATCAGAATATTGACAAAGAGATTTTTATCTATGCAAAGGAAGGAGAAAGTGCCTCTTTAAAACAGCTGAAGGCATATTTTGAACGCGTGTGGGAGCTTTCGGACAGTAAAGAATACCGCTGTAAAAAGAAGATTGACCGTGTACAGAACAGTCTGAAAGAACTGGAAGAACGATATCCGAAACTCGAAGCGTTATATCCGGACATTGTAAAAACCTGGGATTGGGAAGCGCGGACGGTAGAGACCGCAAAGGTAACCCTTCTTTCCAATCCGATCGAAGCAAAAAACAAAGAGCCTCATATGTGGTATTCTGTCAACCAGCTGCTTCAGACAGGGAAAAATGCAGTCATTTGCACGCCTTATATTATCTGCGGAAAAGAGATGTATGCAGATCTGAAAAATACTTGTGAACAGGGAACGAATGTGGAGATTATCACCAATGATGTGTCAAGCGGAGCCAATCCGTGGGGGTGTACAGATTATTTGAACCAAAAAGAAAAAATCTGGCAACCGGTGTGCAGGTGCACGAATATCTGGGGCCTCATTCCAATCATACCAAAGCAGTGCTCATTGATGACAGACTCAGTATCGTAGGTTCCTACAACCTGGATATGCGCAGTACGTATCAGGATACGGAATTGATGCTTGCGATTGATTCAGAAGCACTGGCAGCAGAATTAAGAGAAGAAATCGATCGCGACAAAACCTATAGCAGAACAATGACGGACAGTGGAGAATATCATTATGAAGAGAATTATCATCCGCGTGAAATGTCCACCGAGAAAAAGATTTTTTATGCAGTGCTCCGGGTGATTACCATCCGATCCGGAGATTTTTGTAAAAGAATGCGACCCGAACATATGGTCGAATGAATAGTTGCATTCCTGAGTGCAGTGTGCTATGATAAAACTCTGAAAGGATACAACTATGAAAAACGAGATTATATTTTGATTGGATGCATACTTTTGATAGCAGCAGTGTGTGCGGGATTTTTCTTGCTGACAGGAAAAAGGCACAGGAGGCAGTTGTCACCGTAGACGGAGAAGTGTATGGTACGTATTCACTGGCAAGGATCAGACGATAGAGATTCAGGATGGGAATCGTCTGCGTATTCAGAATGGACAGGCGAAGATGGAGTGGGCAGACTGTCCGGATCAGCTCTGCGTACATCAGAAGGCAATCTCCAGGACGGGAGAGAGTATCATCTGTCTTCCGAATCAGGTCGTGGTGAGTGTACAGGGCAGTAAAGAGGGTAAACTGGATGGAATCGTGAATTAACATTTAACAACAGGAGAGGACAGATGAAGAATAAGACAGCATATTTTGGTGTATTTACTTCGCTGGCGCTTATTTTGAGCTATGTGGAGACATTGATCCCGATTTCTTTTGGAATCCCTGGGATAAAACTGGGGCTGGCAAATCTGGTAATCGTCATTGTTTTGTATACATATGGAGAAAAAGAAGCGTTTCTTTTATCTGTAACCAGAATTCTGCTGTCCGGATTTTTGTTTGGGAATCTGAGTATGATTCTCTACAGTATGGCAGGGGGGATTTTCAGTCTCGCATCATGGTGTTGCTTCGTAAGATCGGTGGTTTCAGTATCCAGGGAGTCAGCATCGCAGGAGGTGTATTTCATAACATCGGGCAGCTGTTGCTCGCGATGATGATCGTAGAGACCTATCAGGTCTGGTATTATTTCCCGGTTTTGCTCGTATCGGGGCTGGTAACGGGGCTGCTGATTGGAATTGTATCCAGTGAAGTACTCAAAAGGACTGCTTTTTTGAAAAAAGCAGAATAAGTGTAGAAGAAAAGGAAACAGAAGCTATGATTTCATATATTAGAGGGGAACTGGCAGGCCTGGAACGGGACAAGGCAATCGTAGATGTACAGGGAGTAGGATACGGAATTTATATGCCGGAGCAGTCCCTGAGCCTTTTGGGGCCGATTGGATGTGAAGTAAAGATTCACACGTACCTGAATGTGCGGGAAGATGCGATGCAGCTGTTTGGATTTCTGACAGTAGATGATTTGAATGTATTTAAGTTACTGATCGGAGTCAGTGGAATCGGACCTAAAGGAGGTCAGGCAATTCTGTCGGTATTGTCACCAGATGATCTGAGGTTTGCAGTTATGGCTGATGATGTGAAAGCCATTTCATCCGCACCGGGGATCGGGAAAAAAACAGCGCAGAAG
>ENA-OQLB01000144-OQLB01000144.1-human-gut-metagenome-genome-assembly--contig:-NODE-144-length-41428-cov-2.625118_pt1 | contig 41428 bp, 49 predicted proteins | sample MGYA00242656_ERZ504813 | MGnify/ENA primary metagenome ERZ504813 (study PRJEB26092, sample SAMD00036388) | human gut metagenome | host: Homo sapiens | study: EMG produced TPA metagenomics assembly of... | reverse complement strand
TGGGGCTGAAGTAGGTCCCAAGGGTTGGGCTGTTCGCCCATTAAAGCGGTACGCGAGCTGGGTTCAGAACGTCGTGAGACAGTTCGGTCCCTATCCGGCGTGGGCGTAGGATATTTGAGAGGAGCTGTCCTTAGTACGAGAGGACCGGGATGGACTGGCCGCTGGTGTATCTGTTGCATACCAAGTGCATGGCAGAGTAGCCAAGCCGGGACGGGATAAACGCTGAAGGCATCTAAGCGTGAAGCCCCCCTCAAGATGAGATATCCCTACGTAAGTAGTAAGACCCCTTGAAGACGACGAGGTAGATAGGTCAGAGGTGGAAGTACAGTAATGTATGGAGCTGACTGATACTAATCGGTCGAGGGCATGACCAAGCAAGGTGATAGGTAGGATGAAGAAAATATTTCTTGTATGCAGTTTTGAAGGTACATAGCTTCAATTGAAGATGGCCCAGTGGCTCAGTTGGTTAGAGCGCCGCCCTGTCACGGCGGAGGTCGAGAGTTCGAGTCTCTTCTGGGTCGTTTGTATGGGATCATAGCTCAGCTGGGAGAGCATCTGCCTTACAAGCAGAGGGTCATAGGTTCGAGCCCTATTGGTCCCATCAAATTAAATAATATGGATGGATTCCCGAGTGGCCAAAGGGGACAGACTGTAAATCTGCTGCAAATTGCTTCGGTGGTTCGAATCCACCTCCATCCATTAGCCGTAAGGCACTCGCCGATGTGGCTCAATTGGCAGAGCAGCTGATTTGTAATCAGCAGGTTATCGGTTCGAGTCCGATCATCGGCTTTAAGTCATAAGACTTAACTTAATATCGCGGGGTGGAGCAGTCTGGAAGCTCGTCGGGCTCATAACCCGAAGGTCGTAGGTTCAAATCCTGCCCCCGCAACTCACACATAATATTATGTGTATGCCCAGATAGCTCAGTCGGTAGAGCAGAGGACTGAAAATCCTCGTGTCACTGGTTCGATTCCGGTTCTGGGCATTTTCCTTGCAAAAGGAAATGAGGGCGTGTAGCTCAGGTGTAGAGCACTTGACTTTTAATCAAGTTGTCCGGGGTTCGAATCCCGCACGCTCATGGAATGAGAGTGAAGTAGTATATAAGTACTGCTTCTTTTTTTTGCTAAAAATGATTGACAGAAGTCAGAAAAATGTTTATATTATATTTTAATAAAAGGGAGTAATCGGCATCTATTTATTTTTAAGGATAGATGTTTACGATGACGTCAGTACGATGACAGACAGGTCATCCGTATCGTAATGAAATGGTGAGACTTTTATTGCATAGTTTTTGTGCAATAAAGGGCTCTTTTTTTATTATTAAGATTTACGCTTTATTTTGCACAACGGTTTTGTATAACTTTGCACAATAGAAAGGAGAATAAGATGTTAACAAGTGAACAGGCAAAGAAGAATCAGGAAAAATATGGATTCAATGAATTGACGGAAGGAAAAAAGAAAAGTGTACTCCGGATATTTCTGGAACAATTCAAAGATTTTCTGGTTATTATATTGATTGTATCAGCGGTCATATCAGGAATTCTCGGAGATGCGGAGAGCGCAATTGTTATCTTCGTCGTGATCACGATGAACGCGGTTCTGGGAACGATACAGACGGTAAAGGCGGAGCAGTCACTGGACAGTTTAAAGCAGTTATCGGCACCGGAAGCCAAGGTTGTGCGTGATGACAGCGTGATACAGATTCCGTCCAGGGAAGTCACGATCGGTGATGAAGTGATCCTCGAAGCAGGAGACTGTATCCCGGCAGACGGAAAGCTGATCGAATGTGCAAGTCTGAAAGTAGATGAAAGTGCTCTGACGGGAGAAAGCATTTCCATAGAGAAGAATCTGGATGAAGTGGAAGAAGCTGCGGCACTGGGAGATCAGACGAACCGAGTATTCTCCGGAAGCTTCGTCACATATGGAAGAGGAAGATATGAAGTAACTGCGATCGGTATGAAGACAGAAGTCGGAAAGATTGCAGATCTTATGAAGAATACTTCGGAAAAGAGAACACCGCTGCAGGTGAATCTGGATGATTTCGGAAAGAAATTATCGATGCTGATCCTGGCATTTTCCGTAGTGATATTCGGAGTGAATGTATTTCAGGGTGAATCGTGGGGTTCTGCATTTATGTTCGCTGTTGCACTTGCAGTTGCGGCAATACCGGAGGCTTTAAGCTCGATCGTTACGATCGTGTTATCCTTCGGTACGCAGAAGATGGCAAAGGAACATGCAATCATACGTAAGCTGCAGGCAGTGGAAGGTCTGGGAAGTGTATCGATTGTCTGTTCGGATAAGACGGGAACGCTTACGCAGAATAAGATGACGGTCGAGGATTATATGTAAATGGAAAGAGGATTCCGGCAGGAAGATTGATCTGAAGAATGAAAATGAAAAATTACTTTTAAGATTCAGTATTCTGTGTAATGATTCTACGAATACGGACGGACAGGAGATCGGTGATCCGACAGAGACGGCGCTCATCAATCTTGGAACGAATCTTGGTTTTGATGCGATGCAGGTAAGGGAGAGATACCCGAGATTGTCGGAAGTGCCGTTTGACAGTGACCGGAAGCTGATGTCGACTGCTCACAATATGAATGATGCACTCCTTCAGGAAGGCCATATGATGATCGTAAAAGGTGCGGTAGATGTCCTGTTGGAGCGTATGGACAGAATACGGGTTGGGAATACTGTAAGGAGGATGACAGATTCCGACCGGGAGGACATTGCCGTCCAGAACATGCAATTTTCCAGAGAAGGCTTAAGGGTTCTTGCATTTGCATATAAGCAGATGGAGGAAGAGAAAGAGATCGGTACGGAGGATGAGGATCAGCTGATATTTATCGGTCTGATCGCAATGATGGATCCGCCGAGAGAAGAATCGAGACTTGCGGTGGAGGAGTGCAGACGTGCGGGAATCCGTCCGATCATGATCACCGGTGACCATAAGATTACTGCAGCGGCCATTGCAAAGAGAATCGGCATCTTAAAAGAAGAATCGGAGGCCTGTGAGGGAGCCGTAATTGAAGATATGTCGGACGAGGAGCTGCAGGATTTTGTAGAAGGAATCTCTGTGTATGCGAGGGTTTCGCCGGAACATAAGATCAGAATTGTCCGTGCATGGCAGGAAAAGGGGAATATCGTAGCAATGACAGGTGACGGTGTGAATGATGCACCGGCGTTGAAACAGGCCGATATCGGTGTTGCGATGGGAGTGACCGGAAGTGAGGTTGCCAAGGATGCGGCAGCGATGGTCCTGACGGATGACAATTTCGCAACCATTGTAAAAGCTGTGGAAAATGGAAGAATCTGTATCAGCATATTAAAAATGCGATTCAATTCCTGTTGTCCGGTAACTTCGGGGCAATTCTGGTTGTATTATGTGCATCCGTTGCCGGACTGCCGGTTCCATTTGCACCGGTGCATCTGCTGTTTATCAATCTGCTGACAGACAGTCTGCCGGCAATTGCACTGGGAGTAGAACCACATTCCAAAGCGGTTATGGAGCAGAGACCACGACCAATGAGTGAGTCAATCCTTACAAAGCCATATCTGCTGAGTATCGCAACGGAAGGAGTAAGCATCGGCGTAATGACGATGGCTGCATTCCTGATCGGATACACAAGCCAGAATGCAGCTCTTGCAAGTACGATGGCATTCGGAACCTTATGCATGAGCCGTCTGGTGCATGGATTTAACTGTAAGGATGATAAACCGGTAATATTTACAAAGAGATTCTTTAATAATAAGTATCTGATCGGAGCATTTGTCCTGGGTATGATCCTGATCACAAGTGTTCTTATGATTCCGGGACTGCACGGAATGTTCAAAGTAGTTACGTTGAGCCTGAAGCAGCTGATGACAGTATACGGGCTTGCATTGTTGAATCTTCCTGTGATCCAGGGAATGAAATATTTGAAAGAGAGATAGAAACAGAGAATGGAATTGAGAAAAGAAACGGTAAAACAGATCAGGGGGCTGATCGTATTTACGGCATTATTGATCGTCTGTCTGTGGAAATATGATGTTGTGATGGATGCGTTTAGATTCGTATTGAATATTTTATATCCATTTCTGCTTGGCGGTGCGATTGCATTCGTCTTAAGCGTTCCGATGAATTTTGTGGAAAGAAAATTATTCACGGAGAGAAAGTTTCCTGAAAAATATAAAAGAAAATATGCCAGAGGGATCAGTCTTCTGATCGTTCTTTCCGGTGTGATCGGGCTTCTTGCAATTATCATGTTCGGGCTGATTCCGCAGCTTGCCGGGACATTTGCCAGTCTCGGCAAGAGTATCCAGGATTTTATCCCGCAGCTGCAGGAGTGGCAGATCATTGGTTTCATAATAATAAGGAGATCATGAATGTAGTCAACAATCTGGAATTTGACTGGAACAAGGTGATGGAGGCTGCGATGGAGTTCCTGAAGAACGGAGCCGGAAGTATGCTGGAATCCACGATCAATACGGCGAAAAATATCATTGGTGCCGTGGGAACATTCTTTATCGCTTTTGTATTTGCAATGTATATTTTGCTGCAGAAAGAAAAGCTGGGAAGACAGGCGAAAAAAAGTGTTATTTGCATTTGTCAGAAAGGGAAGAGCAGAGGCTGCGTTGGAGGTTCTTGCATTGACATATAAGACATTCTCCAGTTTTCTGACGGGACAGTGTGTAGAGGCTCTGATCCTGGGATCCATGTTCGTGATTGCGATGACGCTGCTTAGGCTTCCGTATGCACTTCTTACGGGAATTGTGATCGCATTTACCGCATTGATCCCGATCTTTGGAGCATTTATCGGCTGTGCGGTCGGTGCATTTCTGATATTTATGGTGAGTCCGGTCCAGGCATTGATATTTATCGTACTGTTCCTGGTACTCCAGCAGATAGAGGGCAATCTGATCTATCCGCATGTGGTGGGCAATTCGGTCGGCCTTCCGTCTATCTGGGTGCTGGCTGCGGTAAGTATAGGCGGAAGCCTGATGGGTATCGTTGGAATGTTGATCTTTATTCCGCTGATGTCAGTGTTCTATGCTTTGTTCCGGGAAGTTGTCTACATTAAACTGCGGCAGAAAAAGATTTATCCACAGGATATTGGGTGATTGTGGATAACTTTTGGGGATTAAGCATCGGTTTTATCTTTGCTGCCTTTGCTGTCCTTTCCATTCTGGCCTTTGCTCCAGATACGGAGGGCGGTGAGGATTCCGAATGTATACAGGATCGTCACGAGTATTACCGGATTATCCTTCAGAAAATAAATAACAAGGATAACGGATAACAGACAGATGGCGAGCTGGAATGTAGTCCAGAATCTTTTCTCACGTACTTCCTTTGCCTGCTGGAGAAGTTCCATACGTTTCTGTTCCATGCGGAGATACTCCATCAGATCTTCATCACTGATGCGGGAGAGGATCTGTTCATCACGGTTCATCTCGATCTTGCGTTTGGAACGGAAATTGGAGAAAAATTCGCGGAACGGATGCTCGTCTTTGGAGCGGGATTTTTCCTGTTGTTCGTAGAAATCTTCTTCCAGGTCATCGTCGTCGTCTTCTTCTTCCGCATCTTTTGGTGAAGCTTCTTTTGTATTTTGGGTGTCATTGAATTTGTTTGTGTTATCGGCAGTTTTACCGTCGGTAGCTTTGCTTTCAGTATCTGAAGTTTCCTGCGCAGCAGATACAGTTTTCTCCTCATCAGAAACAGGATAAAGCACAACGTTGTCAGTTCCTTTAGTCTCAGACGATTCTTCGGTCTGTACTGCTTTTTCTATATTTTCGGACATAATTTTACCTCCGTCTTCATTTCTATATTGTCTTTTATTTTATCTTTATTATTTTATCATATCAGCTATGAAGGCAAAAAACAAATAAAGAGTACATAAAATAGTGGAAAATAACTTGCAGTAGAAAAACTCCCCTAAAAATGGTAGAATTGTAAGGAATCATTTGGAGGAAAACAAGATGCAGTTAATGAATGAAATCCCGGATACGTTCTGGAGTCTGTTCCGTTCGGTCAACCGGGATATTTATATTGAAGCACTTTTATGTATTAATGAAGAATACGAATATAATAACTATTTCCTGACGAAAGAGGTGTGCATCCAGATCTTAAGTGATATGAATGCGAAGAAGCGCTTTGAGCTACAGCGGGAGGAAAATGATACAGACTTTGATATGTTGGAGACGCCTTCTTCGAGGATCTTAAACTGGCTGCTGCGGGCAGGATGGCTGAAGCGTATCGAGGATTATAATACACTGGTGACAAATATTGTCATTCCGGATTATGCGGCGGTGATGATCGATGCATTTGAAAAGCTGAATTCGGAAGATGCATCGGAGACGGACATTTATATTCAGAATGTGTATGCAACGCTGTATGCGTTCCGCAATGATCCGCGGGCAAGTGTCGGGCTCTTAAGGACGGCTCTGGTGAATACGAGGCGGCTGAATAAGGCACTGCAGGATATGCTTCATAATATGAATAAATTCTTTGCGAAGCTCTTGCAGCAGGATTCTTACAGTGGGATTCTGCGGGAACATCTGGACAGTTATGTGGAAGAGATCGTATGGAAGAAGTATCATATTCTGAAAACATCGGACAACTTTTATATCTATAAGATGGATATTAAGAAATGTCTGAGAGAGATCCGGGATGATGAAGCATTTATCATGAAGGTACAGGCACGGTCGAAGATGCTGGGAGATAACCAGGATGATGTGTTGGATCTGTTGGATCTGATCGAGCGTGGATTTGACGATATCGAGCACCGCATTGCAATATGGACAAAGAACATACGAAATATGTCCGGGCAACGGTAACCAGAATGAATTATCTGTTAAGCGGTGAGACGGATACGAAAGGCCTGGTGTACAGCTTCTGAATAAGATGTCGGAAGAACCGGAGCAGATGGAAGAGATCATCACAGAGACCGGAAAGCGCATGAATCTGTCACTTCTGGAGATCCTGTCAGAGAAGTCTTTATATAAGAGAAGAAAATCCAGAAAAGACTTCATCAGTCAGCTGCTTCCGGATGAGACGACGGGTGATCTGGATAAGGACGATATCTTAAGACTGAACCGGATACAGATGCGGTTCAGCAAGAAGCAGATTGAAGAATTCATCGAGAATAATATGGAAGATGAAGTGATGGATGCGTCGAAGATCAATATTGCTGACGAGGAAGAATTTGAAAAACTGATTCTTGCTTATGATTACAGTACGCGTAAGAACAGCAGATATATGGTGCTGGAAGAAGAACCGGAGATGGTGGAAAAGGACGGATACCGGTATCCGGCACTCAGGTTTGTGAAACGGCGAGTGTAATAGATAAAAGGAGTTCTGAAAATAAATGATAGATTACTACGAACAGTTAACTCAGGAAGAAAAAGAAGAGGTCACAGAGGTCATCCAGACCCTGTACCGCCAGACATTTCTCCTGGAAAGAAAATTTGATAAACGTGCGGGCAGGATGCAGTATACAAAAGAATACCGCACCTGCACGAAGCATCTGGAATTTTTTAAAGCATATTTTGAAGTCGCAGGGATCACGCTCAGAGAAAATGTACATATGGGTGTGATCTATATCCAGGGCGAACAGTTGTGGGGCGAGAAGCTGCCGCGTCTGGCGACGATCTATTTACTGGTGCTGAAGCTTATCTATGACGAGCAGATGCAGACTGCATCGTCGAGCAGCCATGTGGTGACAACACTTGGTGCAGTAAACGGAAAAGCGGGAGAATTTCATGTATTGAAGAGTCTTCCGTCAATTACGGAAATGAGACGAACGATCGCACTTCTGAAGAAGTATCAGATCATCGAGCCGCTTGATGTTCTGGAAGAATTAAACGAGTCGACCCGCCTGGTCATCTACCCTTGTATCCATACGGTACTTTTAGGAGATGACATCAGGGAATTATTAGCAACATTCAGTGAGGAGGATCAAATTGGAGACGAAGCAGCCATTCAAAGCACTCTCGAAGATATGCCTGAATAACTGGCATTACATAGATAAAAAGATACTGACGCTTAATGAAGGAATCAACTTCTTCACCGGACATTCCGGAAGTGGTAAATCGACGGTTCTGGATGCGATCCAGATCGTGCTGTATGCCAATACGGATGGCCGTGGATTTTTCAATAAGGCGGCAGCAGATGATTCGGACCGTACACTGATCGAGTACTTAAGAGGTATGGTGAATATCAGTGAAAATAATGAATCACAGTATTTAAGAAATCGTAATTTTTCCAGTACGATCGTGCTGGAGCTGACACAGACGAATACCAGAGATAAACAGTGTGTCGGTGTTGTGTTTGACGTGGATACGTCGAATAATGACGTAAGCCGCCTGTTCTTCTGGCATACGGGAGAATTACTTCCGAATCATTACCGTTCGGAAGGCCGGTGCCTTACCACTGCGGAAATGCGTGAGTACCTGCAGCGTTCCTTTACGCCGGAACAGTTCTACTGCGGACCGAGCAATGAAAGATTTCGGAGACAGCTATACGATATCTATCTTGGCGGTCTGGACATGGAAAAATTTCCAAAGCTATTCAAACGTGCGATCTCGTTCCGTATGAATATCAAACTGGAAGATTTCGTAAAGGAATATATCTGTATGGAGCAGGATATCCATATTGAGGATCTGCAGGAAAGTGTCATGCAGTATGGACGCATGCGCAGTAAGATCGAAGAGACGATGGAGGAGATCAGAAGACTGAAGCTGATCTGCGGAAAATATGAGCAGTATGCAGAAAAATCCGATGAGGAGAAGGTGTGCTCTTATCAGATCGATCGTCTGGAGGTTATGAACCATGAGGTGAAGAGTCAGGAAGCTAGAGACCGGATCAAGGTAAGGCAGGAAGCCATCGAAGATCTGAAGAAGCAGCAACAGGTGATGGAGCAGGAAGAAAAGGACCTGCAGAAAGAGTATGAAGAGATCATTCTGCGGATCGCAGACAGTGGGTATGCAAGACTGGAATCAGATCTGGATACATTAAATGAGACGCTGGAGCGTCTGAATAACGGAAAAGCCGCTGGGAGCAGACTGCAGAGCATCTGAAGGCATGGACGGAGAAAGACATTACGCCAAATCAGGTGATCTGGGCTATCGAAAAATTCGCAGACAGAAGCATTTCCGAAGAAGAACTTGTGCGCCTGCAGGAAGCTTAAAAGATCTGCAGGAGGAGCTGGAAGACCAGAGACAGGAAGCGGATGCAGACCTTCGCCGGATCAAGAAAGAAGAGAAAGAGGCAAGAGCAGAGTTAAAAGAACTGAAGCAGGGAAAGAAGGCTTATCCGAGAGAGCTGGAAGAGGCGAGATTCGAACTGCGTAACCGTCTGCATGAGCGCTGCGGCAAGTTCGTGAATGTGCATATTCTTGCGGATCTTCTGGATGTGAAGGACGAGAGATGGCACAATGCAGTGGAGGGTTATCTTGGAAATAATAAAATTGCAGCTGATCGTGGAACCAAAGTATGCCAGGGCTGCGATGGACATTTACCAGGAGATGGATACGAAACGTTTCTTCCGGGCAGCAGTCCTGGATACGGAGAAGCTTACGAAGGACAAGCATCAGGTACAGCCGGGCGCGCTGGCAGAAGTAGTAAAAGCGAAAGAAGCGTATGTGCAGGAATACATTAATTTCTTCCTAGGAAATGTAAAGAAATGCGAATCACTGGATGAACTGCGTGAGTGCAAGATCGGTGTGACACCGGATTGTATGCTGTACCAGAGCTACAAACTGCAGCACATGAATCCGGAGAATTACACCAGAAGAGCTTACATCGGTGAGACGAGTATGCGCCAGAGAATCCGCAAGCTGGAAGAAAAATGTGAGAAGTTAAATGGCGAGAGAATGCCGGTACAGGAGCTGTTAGAAGAGATCCGCCAGGCAATGCAGATGGAGATGTTGAAGCAGCCGGCAGAGGATTATCTCGGATGGCTGGCTGACAGCAAGGCAATCATTTCCAAAGAAAAGAAAAAGGCTCAGCTTCTGGAACAGATGCAGAAGTTAAAAGATGAATCCGTTGCTGCATGGGAAGGAAAGAAGAAAGAAGTGCAGGCGGCACAGGATGCGAAGAAAGAATCCGTATCCAAGGTGCAGGAAGCAATCTGGGAGAACAAGAAAGAAATCGAACGTCTGAATGCAGAAGTTCTCGAATCGGAAGAACAGATGAAGGACGTGAAGAGAAAAGTAGCAGATAAGCGTTATGAGAAGGAGTTCCAGGAATATCTGGCGAGCAGAAAATCCGAGAATTATGAGTATCTGAGACGTCAGATGGTTTCGCGGGTATATACGCTCAGGGAAGAAGAGGAAGACGCTTACCGGAAGCTGGTGGAAGAGAGAAGCAGTTATATCAGAGAATATCCGAACCGTACATTCTCAACTTCTATCCGGGACAACGCGCCGTATGAGAAGCTTTTGAATTCGCTGTCCTGCGATCATCTGGAGACTTACAGGGAGTCGGCGAAGACACAGGCGAAAGCGGCTGTGGAGCATTTCAAAGATGACTTCATCTTCAAGATCCGAAGTGCGATCCTGGAGGCTTATCAGAGAAGGGATGAGCTGAACCGGATCATCAGCAAACTGGACTTCGGTAAGGATAAGTATCAGTCGTGATCACGAAGAACAAGGGTGCAGATGGAAAATATTATAAGATGTTCATGGATGATTCCCTGCAGATCCGTCCGTCTGACTTAGATGATACGATGGACAACCAGCTTGATATGTTCACGATGGAGCATGAGAATCAGTATGGGGAGATGATGAACGAGCTGATCAACATCTTCATCCCGCCGGAGAATGCGACGAAGGACGAGATGGATGAGGCGAAACGTAACATGGATAAGTATGCGGATTACCGAACCTATCTGTCATTCGATATGCAGCAGATCGTACATGGCGATAAGGAGATGACGATCGGACTGAGTAAGATGATCAAGAAGAACTCCGGCGGGGAGGGGCAGAACCCGCTGTACGTGGCACTTCTGGCAAGCTTTGCGCAGCTTTATAAGATCAATCTGTCGCCGAAGATGCACCGGTCACCGACACTGCGTCTGGTTGTGCTGGACGAGGCATTCTCCAAGATGGATGCCGAGAAAGTGGCAAGCTGTATCTCACTGATCCGCGGACTTGGCTTCCAGGCGATCATCAGCGCGACGAACGATAAGATCCAGAACTATCTGGAGAATGTAGATAAGACTTTCGTGTATGCGAACCCGAATAAGAGACATATTTCCATTCAGGAATTTGAGAAGACGGAGTTTGGGGAGTTGGCGGAGGAATAAGGGGGACGGGGAAAGTGGCTTTTTCCCTGTCCCTAATGGTTTTATGAAGTGGTATTTTCTGCATAGTTGTTACGTGCCTGACGAGGTGTCATTCCGTAGATTTCTTTGAAGAGACGGTTAAAGATTGTCTGGTTAGTGAAACCACTCTTCTGCATTACCTCAGAAATGGACTTGTCTGTATTCATCAGAATACGTCCAGCATGAGAAATACGCACCTCATTCAGGTAACGAAGAAATGTAATACCCATATGCTGCTTGAAAAAACGGCAGAAATATTCCCGGCTGAATCCTACCTGATTAGCTACTTCTTTCAATGAGAGTTTTTCTGTATAATGTTCATTCACATAAGAGATGATTTTTCGCAGAATATCATTAGACTGACTTGTTCCAGTAGTCGTTCCCGGCAGAATATACGGAAAAATAACGAATCAAATCAGCAAGCATCAGCAATGCCGTGCCGTCTGAACGCATGGCGCTGGTGCTTTTATTTTCGACATTGGTTCGTGTCAGATCGTGGGCAAGCTGGCAGATGTGGATGTACTGGGTGGATTTTGGATCATCCAGAGGAACCGGGCGGCAATTTATATGATACAGTTCCAGATCCGGGCAGTAGACCGCGAGCTGTTTTTTATCGACATGGATACATAAAAACATATACAGGTTAGAATCCGAATGTATGGAATGTACTTCTTTGGAATCAAAAACAATCAGTTGATTGTGGTGAAGGGTAAGATGTTCGTGTTCGATATGAACACGGACGGATCCATTCAGGCAGAATAAAATCTCCATGGCTTCGTGCCAGTGGGCTGGAATATGTGTATTTTCAAGTGCGGCCATTGATACTTGGATACCTAGATTGCCAAGTGGATGCAGTGCTTCGTGATATGCTTTTGCCATAATAATCTCCTTTTTATAAATAGTAAAGCCAGTACAATAATGTCAATATCGTTGTAAAATAAGATAATTATAACACTGGTTTGAAACCGAAAACAAGGCTAAAATACAAGATGTAAAAGGAAAACAAAGAAAATAAATATATAAATAGTAAAAAAGGAGAGGTCAATATGAGTACAGTAGCACTTAAGAATACAATGGTAATGAATAACACAGAGAAAAAGGCTGGTTTAGTGGAGCGTTTCAAAAAATATTTTCTGGATAATGCAGCGTTTTTTGCGGCGGCTTCTGCAGGAATGTCTGGAAATGCTTATGCGGCAGCACAGATCATGAGAGATGCAAGACGTGTTGCATCTGCTAACAGATAAGAAAGAATAAGAATGACTATTAAGGGAAGACATCAGGTAAATAAGAACTGGTAACTCGCAATCTCCGGAAGATCAGGTGTTGATATAGAACTGCGTGCAAAAGTATTATGTATAATATGGCGGCACCGACTGTTACACATCAGTAAATCGCTTTTGAGATTGCGGTGGCTTTGCGGAAATATATCAAAGATAAAGGGGGAAAGTGTAAGGTGTTTATGTCCCCCGGTTGGTGTGTAGCTGGATACTCGGAATTAACTGTAGTAGATCTGGCAGATGTATGGAGAGAAAGAAACGTGTGGTATCAGGGGAGGTCTCGTCAGCGGATGGAAACAGAGTATGAAATCCGTCAGTAACTGTAGAGCAACTTTTTATAAGTGATTGAGACAAAGGGAAAACAACAGATAATAAGAATAGATAAGTGGGATGAATGATGAGAGTGTGTAGTGATTTACTGCATGCTTTTTTCTCTTTTCAAAGGGATTATAATAAAAAAAGAAGGAACCCATTCCTGGCAAGAATCGGTTTCCTCTTTCCAAAATACATTCCAAAGGAAGTATCCAAATGTTATGATACGTATTTTAAATCTATTTTGCAAGCTAAAAAATATAAAACTTTCTGATCAGGAATGGTTTGATCGGGCAATCGCAAAATTAAATCTTTCAGAACAAGTCTGTCCATACTGTGATTCCAAAGGGCAAATGATATTTCATGACAGTTACCCCCGTTACATGATTACTTTAAAAGCCAATCATATAGAAACCGAAATACTACGGATTCCAAGTGTAAAGTGCGACTCCTGTGGACATACTCACGCAGTTTTGCCAGAGATGCTGATTCCGTATTCTTCTTATAGTATCCGTTTCGTTCTGACGGTATTAAAAGACTATTTTTACACGCACATACAGTGGAGAAAAATTTGTGAAATGTACCAGATTGCCCATTCTACATTTTATGCTTTTCGGGATTTGTTCTTTTCTCATAAAAAGCTGATACTTGGAGCATTAAACGATGCGCAGAAGAAAACATCCGATTTTATTGAAGAAACGGATGGACAGTTACTTTTTCAGTTCTGGAAATCTTTCCGGCTTTCTTTTCTGCAGACATACCATGCATCAGATTTTCATCACTTATAGTTTTCGGGAAAAAGTACTTCTGATGCTTCCCATAATCCCGGCATGTACAAGAACATCGGTTAGGAATACGCTGTAATCGGAGGCGATAGAAATGGAACAACACAATAACAAAGAGGGAATAGACGAATTGATGGAGATTGCAAGGCTCCGGTTTGGGATAATCGCACCGGTGATTCAGGAAACGTATCCGGATGAATCTATTATGGCGTATTTTCGGAGGGTATCAAAGGTTCCAATGCAGCTCCCAGATGGGCGTACTGTTCATTATAAGCCAAAAACAATCGGGAAATGGGTTTCTCTGTATCGCAATGGAGGGATTGATGCTCTGGCACCAAAGAGACATTCTGATCTGGGGAATACAAGAGTTGTTGTGATATAACATACACATCCATGCTTGACTATTATCTAACAGTTTGTGAAAACTAGAGAAACGCCGTGTACCGAACGGTACGCACGGTGGTGTGAGAGGAGGCTAATCAACTAATGATTAGCCTTCTATTCGATTACAAAAAATAAAATTAAATATATTTATCGTTGAATTAAATGATGAGCTGTGATAAAATACAAATACTTCAATCAAAACATGTTAATCAGAAATTCTTTTTTCAAGATAAGTAACTCGCAAAAATCTTTCCAAATATGACAAACAAAATAGAAACGGGTGGTAAAATGGCTATGACAATTACGGAAATGAGAGAATTAAAAAAGCAAAATGGCTATACTCTTGAGAAAATAGTAGACAGATCAGGTTTAGATTTTGAAATAGTTGCCAAAATATTTTCCGAAGATGACACAATAGGCAGAAAGAGTTCTGCAAAATGTTATCCTATAGTGAAATCCGCAGCCTGGAGAGGGTATTTGTACAGGCAGATGTAAATAAGATAGCAGAGGCACTTGGTGTATATAAAGTAAAGAAACAGGGGGAATATACTTTAGAAGATTATTATGCGCTGTCGGATGAGCAGAGATATGAACTGATAGATGGAATATTGTATGATATGGCGGCGCCAACGGTAGTGCATCAGGAACTTGTTCTTGAGATTGCAGCAGCTCTGCGCCAGTATATAAAAGGGAAAGGCGGAAAGTGCAAAGTTTTTGTATCACCGATAGACGTACAATTAGATAAAGATGATAAAACGATGGTCCAGCCGGATATTTTTATCTTATGTGACCAAAGTAAAAATATTGGCAGATGTATCTATGGCGCACCGGATATGGTGATAGAGATTACTTCTCCGTCTACACGGAAAAAGGATTTTGGAAAGAAACTGGAGAAATATGTAAATGCAGGAGTACGGGAATATTGGATCGTGGATGTGAAAAATCGGAAAGTAATCGTATATGATCTGGGAGAAGATTTTGGAGAAAATATGGATCTGGCAATTTATGGAATGGATGGGAAAGTTCCTGTTGGAATCTATGACGGGGAATGTAAGATTGATTTTGAAGGAGATTATAGGGAGCGTAGAAAATATTTAGAATATTTATAATTATTAATAAAACAAAAAATGAATATTGTATTAGAATCTGCTGTATAAAAACAGTTGATTAATTTCTGAAGGTTGAATATAATTGAAAAAAATGAAAGTGACGGGGATAAGCAAATGGTAGGAGAAAGCTGTAAAGAAGTTATTCAGGGAAAAAAGCACAGATTAACCAATACAGAGTTGAAACTGGCAGATTACATATTGGAACATTATGATGAGGCATTGAACTATAATGTTACCGAGCTGGCAGACAGTGCGGGGGTGAGTGATGCGTCGGTTGTCAGGTTCTGCAAAAAGCTCGGGTATAAGGGATATCAGGATTTTAAAGTTAATGCAGCAAAAGATGTACTACCAAGAGACAGACACTTCAATCCGGGACTTGAGCAAGATGATGATATTGAGACGATATGCAAAAAGATTTTTTTGTCGGAAGTGAATGTATTAAACAGGACACTTGCAAGTCTGGATACAAATGAATTAAAAGTCGTAGCAGAAAAGATAGAAAAAGCAGAAAAAATAGTTTTTTTCGGAAGCGGTGGAAGTCTGATCGTTGCCAAAGATGCAGCACATAAGTTTATGAAAATAGGGATTTGTGCTTTTGTGTATGAAGATATAGATCTTCAGCTGATGTCTTCATCGCTGATGAGTGAGAAAGAAGTTGCAATCGGAATATCGCATTCCGGAAGTAACAGGAATGTGATAGACTGTATAAAGAATGCAAAGGAAAATGGAGCAGAGACCATTGCAATTGTGGGACAAGGGAAAACGCCGTTATCAAAGATTGCGGATATGATATTGTATTGTTCGTCAGAAGAGACGATGTTCGAATCAGAATCAGTAAGTACAAGAATTGCACAGTTGGCAATTATAGATGCAATCGTTGCAATTGTGGCATTTGACAACTATGAAGAATCTTATACTGCAATTCAGAGAACAAGAAGGGCAACATCCGAAAATAAATATTAGAAAATAAATATTAAAGAAAAACGGACAAGGTTTTGATGATTAAAAATCGCCAAAACCTTGTCCGTTTTTTGTAAGTTGGTATGAAAAAATATTTCAAAGAAATCAAAAGGAAGAGTAAAAAAAATTCAACAAAATAAATGCGAAGATGAAAAAATATGCGATAAAAGGGGAAAAAACGGTGAAAACCGGGAGAAATGAAAAAAAATTACAAAAATACATGAAAATACTTGAAAAAATATTTCGGAAATGATATGATTCAATCAAGTTGAAAAGGAGAGTGAAAGAGATGAAAGCAGTAATCTTGAATGGACCAAATAATTTTGATGTGACAGAACTTCCAAAGCCAGAAATTGGCGACGGAGATATTTTGCTGGAGATGAAAAAAGCAGCAATCTGTGGAACTGATATGAGAATTCTTGCAGGAACAAAAACAAAAGGAGTCAGATATCCATCTGTAATCGGACATGAGATGTGTGGCGTCATTGCAGAAGTTGGAAAAGATGTAAAGGGATATGAGGTGGGAGAAAAAGTCTCAATCGCAAATGTAATCCCTTGCGGATCTTGCCCGGCATGTCTCGCAGGAAGAGAAAATGCATGTATGAACAGAAAAGCAATCGGTTATGAATTTGACGGTGGATTTGAAGAATATATTCGAATTCCGGAAATCGCAATCAAGAGCGGAAATGTAGTAAAGCTGCCAGAGGATGTTTCCTTTACGGCCGGAGCACTGATCGAGCCATTAGCCTGCTGTATCAGAGGATTAAAAAATGCCGGAACAGGATTCAATGACACAGTGTTGATCGTTGGAGCCGGACCGATCGGTTTGATGCATATGCAGCTTGCTAAAATTGCAGGAGCAAAGGAAGTTATCGTCAGTGAGCCAAATGAAATGAGAAGAGAAGTTGCATTGGAGCTTGGAGCAGATAAGGTTGTAGATCCTACAACAGAAGATCTCCCACAGATTATCAGCGAAGCAACAAATGGTATGGGAGCCGATGTGATCGTGATGGCAATCGGAGTTCCTGCACTGGTAAATTCAACATTGAAACTGTGCAAAAAAGGTGGAACAGTCAATCTGTTTGCAGGATTTGCAGGTACCGGAGAATGTACGATTGAAGTAAATACAATTCATTACAACGAGATCAAGGTAAACGGAAGTACCGCTTACAAGAGAGAAGATTATCTGGAAGCCGCAGATATGGTTAAGACAAAGAAAATCAATCTTGACAGAATTGCAACGCTACATATTCTATTGAAAAATTCCAGAATGCATACGAGATGTGCAAAAGCGGAAAAGGATTAAAAATTATTATGAACCTTAATAATAAATAAAAAGTTAAAAAAGTGAAAAGAAGAAAAGGAGAAAAAAGAACTATGGCAATGTTAGGAAAAGAAGTAAGAATGAGCAGACTGGTAAATCCAAAGAGCAACAAGATGATGGCAATTACTGTTGACCATGCAATTTCAAGAGGAATCGCACCAATGACAGGTCTTCACCATATTCAGGATACAATCGATAAAATCATTCTTGGTAAACCGGATGCTATGACAATGACAAAGGGAATTGCAGAACATTGTATGTGGAACCATGCAGGAGATGTATCAATGTTAATGAAAATTTCCAACTATTCTCCGGTTGCACCGACAAATGATACAGTATTCGGAACTGTTGATGAAGCGATCCGTATGGGAGCTGATGCAGTGTCTATGGGAGCTATGACACTTGGTGATTTCCAGGGTGAACAGTTTGAGAGAATCGGAAAAGTTGCAGAAGAGTGTATGGCAAAAGGAATGCCGCTGATCGGACATGTATATCCAAAGGGAGAGAGTGTTCCGGTTGACAAGAGAACTGCATGGGAAAATATTGCTTACTGTGTAAGAAGTGCATGTGAACTGGGTATGGATATTGTAAAGACTACATACACTGGTGATCCGGAAAGTATGGCAAAAGTAGTAGCTTGTGTTCCTTCAACATTCCGTGTAGTTATCCAGGGTGGAGATGCATGCAAGACACTGGATGATTATTTACAGATGACAAGAGATGCTATGGACTGTGGCGTAGGCGGAGTTACAATGGGAAGATTTGTATGGGATTACAAAGATGTAACAGCTTTAGTTATTGCTCTTAGATATATCATTCATGAAGGATACAGTGTAAAAGAAGCAAAAGAGCTTTTAGCACAGTTAGAGAATGACAAAAACTACGATCAGTTCTAAAATAGTATTATTGAAAAATAATAGAAATGGGTGTCGAATATGATAACAGGATATTTACTTGGGGTTGATGTAGGAACAACAAGCATCAAAGTTGCGATTATAAATGAAAAAGCACAATTACTGGGAATGAGTAGCAGTTCCTATAAATTAATTATACCGGATCAGGATTCGGTGCAGATAGATACAGAAGATATGTGGAGAGCATATTTGAAATGTATCAGGCTTTTAAAAGACGGAAAAGGGATAGATTTATCAAAAGTTGTGGGAATCAGTATATCCAGCCTTTGTCCGGGACTTGCCGCACTCGATGAAAACGGGAAAGTGCTTGTAGATCCGATTATTTATTCTGACAGAAGAAGTACGGAAGAAGCTGAGATCATAAAAAAGTAGTTGGAGAAGATCGACTGTTTGAGATAACAGCAAATACAGCTATGGCAGGTGCGATGTCCGGAACATCTATGCTTTGGATTAAGAGAAATCTTCCGGAGGCATACGAAAAAACAAAATATTTCGGACATGTCAATACATTGATGGCTCAGAGAATGTCCGGAGAATTTGCAATAGATTATTCGAATGCATCCTACACAAATCTCTTTGAAACAACAGGCGGACTTAAATGGTCAGAAGAACTGTGTGAAAAGACAGGAATTGATATTCAGAAACTTCCACCACTTCATTCATCAACTGATGTGGTGGGAGGACTGATAAATGAAGATTTAATCAAGATGGGGATTCCACAAGGAACACTGATTGTTATAGGTGGGGGCGATACAGCGTGTGCAACACTGGCTGCAGGAGTTACCAAAGCCGGAGATGTATGCGAATCGGTAGGAACAACAAATGTCTTAACGATTTGTGTAGATGAACCCAAATTTGACAGAGGATTCATTAACCGATGTCATGTTGTAGATGGAAAATGGATATATCAGGGTGCATTGTCACATACAGGAGCTTCTTATCAGTGGTTCAGAGATAATTACTATCAGGAATTTCTGACAGGAAGAAATAGACCCGAAATATGTATTTAACCTTATGAACGATGATGCTGCAAAAGCAGAAGCAGGCAGTGGCGGTGTGGTATTCCTTCCATATATGTTGGGAGAAAGAAGTCCGATATGGGATCCATATGCAAGAGGAGTATTCTTTGGTATTTCTTTGCATACAGGAAGAAAAGAAATGAACCGTGCAATTATGGAAGGCTGTGGTTATGGATTGAAACAGCTTGCCGATATTGCAGAGAAAGTTACAGGAAGAGAAATAAAAAGTTTTGTTTCCATAGGGGGCGGTGCAAAAAGCACTGTCTGGGCTCAGATCAAAGCGGATATTACGGGAAAAGATATCGAGATTTTGGATATGAATGATATGGCACCGATTGGTGCGGCATTGTTGGCGGGCGTAGGAGCCAATGTATTTAAAGATGTATATGAAGCTGCTGATATGGTGGAGAAAAAAGTCTTTAAGTGTATAAAGAGCAATCACGATAATGATGCGGTATATGCAAAAAGATATAAAGTATATACAGAGTTATATCCTAAAATCAAAGAACTTTATAAAGTTGGAAGCAATCTGTATTAAGAGAGGAGAAGACTATGAAAAAAAGAATATTATCAGCATTACTGGCATTGGCAATGGTAAGCACATGTCTGGTAGGCTGTGGCGGAAATAAAAGCAGTGAATCGAAGTCATCTGGAAAAGTAACAAAGATTACAATTGCAGTTCCGGATCCGGAAGCTTCTTATATTTATCAGGCTGCGACAGAATTTGCAGATCGTGCGAAAAAATATTCTAATAATACACTGGAGTTTACCGTTTCGGGAAACGGATCATTATATGGAGGAGATACAGCAGCTGGTATTAAACAGCTTTCGGCAGGTTCTTTACAGATGCTGATTCTGGCAACCAGTGTATATGCAAGTTTTGATCCGGCATATAATGTAATCTCAGTTCCATATATGTTTGACGATCAGCAGCAGTTATTAGATTACCTTAACAGTGACACAGGAAAAGATCTTATGAATAAAGTATCTGAGAAAGGAATTACAACTGTAGGAAGCTGGACAAGATCATTCCGTAAAGTTACAAACTCTAAACAGCCGGTTAATACTCCGGATGATTTGAAAGGAATGGTATTACGTGTACCGAATAACTCCCTGTATGTAGAGTTCTTTGGAGCATGTGGTGCTGTTACAACACCTATGAACTTCAGTGAAGTATATAACGCATTACAGTTAAACACACTGGATGGACAGGAAAACCCTGTAGATGTACCATATTCTAACAAGTTCTATGAAGTACAGAAATATATTTCTGCAACAGACCATATGGCTGATGCATGGCTTGTTGGAATTAACAGTAATCTGTTCAAGAGCTTAAGTAAAGAGCAGCAGGATGCCATTAATAAAGCGGGTGAAGAAGTTCAGAAATGGAATGTAGACTTCATGGAGAAAGAGGATGAAAAGGCATTACAGACACTGCTTGATAACGGAATGGAATACAATGAACTTTCAGCAGAAAATCGTGAAAAATTTGTTGAAGTATCAAAATCATGCTATGGAAAATTCAAAGAACTGATCAATGATGATGAACTCTTTGATAAGACAGCAGAATTTTGCGGAAAAAGTGAATAAGTAGTTTGAAGATTGAGAGGGAATTATTCCCTCTCAATTAGAATCAGAGATCAGGAGGAAGCTTATGGAACGGAAGAAAACAGCTTTTTCAAAATTATTTGATATTGTAGATGGAATTGAGAATGTAGTGTTGGTAATCATGGTAATTGGAATGGTTGTTACAATTATGATTCAGATCATAGGACGTATTATCGGACATCCAAGTCCATGGACGGAAGAAACCAGCAGATATTTATTCTTGTGGATGATGTTTGTTGCGCTGGCAGCGGGATTTAATCAGGCAGAATCATCAAGAGTTACCTTGTTGATAGAAAAAAGGACCAAACTGGCTGAAGAAATTTAGTGAAGTACTTTATGCGGTAGTAGTAGTAGGATTTTTCGGATTTATGATCGTATACGGATGGCAGGTAGTACAGCAGCAGATCATGATGAATGAAATGGGAACGGCACTGAAAATTCCTATGTCGATTATTGGAATCTGTCAGCCGGTTGCAGGTGTGTTAGGTATTATTGGTGTATTGCAGAGTTTCCTTGAATATCACGGAAAAGTTGCAATTACCGGACAGAAGAAAGAAGAGAAGATTGAAGGGGGTGAAGAATAATGAGTATGAGTATTGCGTTATTGATATTGTTCCTGGTATTTATGTTTCTTGGAGTTCCTATTGCGGTTTCACTGGGAGCTGCTTCTGTAATTTGTATGGTGACGATGTCGGATCTTCCACTTTCTATGGCGGCACAGTCAATGTTTACATCAATGAACAGTTTTATCATGGTTGCAGTTCCGCTGTTTATTCTTTGCGGTTCGTTAATGGATGAAGGTGGAGTAGCAGAGAAAATATATGATCTTGCTGAAGCAATGGTAGGATGGATTTATGGTGGATTAGGTCATGTATCTGTTGTTGTAAATATGCTTTTCGCCGGAATGTCCGGTTCTTCGGTTGCAGCGATCGCATCTATCGGTAAAATGAGTATCAATGCATTACATAGAAAAGGATATCCGAAGGAATATGCGACTGCGATCAACTTATCAGGTTCCATGCTTGCTTCTGTAATTCCGCCAAGTATCCTGATGATTAATGCAGCTGCAACAGCAAACGTATCTATCGGACAGGCACTGCTCGCCGGATTGATTCCAGGTGTCATTATCGGAGTTGTCTTTATGATTTATAACTTCGTATATTGTAAAAAGCATGATATCGGTGATCGTACACCATTTGAGGTAAAACGTCTCAGCAAAGCTTTTGTAAGTGCGATTCCGGCATTACTTACACCGGTAATCCTTTTAGGAGGAGTATACACAGGATTCTATACACCGACAGAAGGAGCAGCGATTGCGGTAATCTATACAATTCTTGTATCTATTTATATTTACAAAGATCTTAAATGGAAAGATATTCCTAGAATTATCTGCAAAAAATGCTCGCTCAACCGGAACGATCCTGTTTGTTGCGATCGCAGCAAACCGGCATCATTACTGTTTGAATTAGATGGTCTGCCGAGTGCAGTGGCAAATATGATTACAGGTATATCAAGTAACAGAATCGTTATTATGTTTATCTTATATGCATTCTTAATTTGTGTAGGAATGTTTATGGATGCAACAGCAGCTATCTTTATCCTGGTACCGATCCTTCTTCCGGCAGTACAGGCGGTTGGAGTTTCACCATTATTCTTTGTTGTATTTCTAGTAATCACACTTCTTTTGGTCTGATTACACCACCGGTAGGTGTCTGCCTGTATGCGGCGCAGAATGTTACGGATTTACCGTTGGAGAAGATTATAAAAGCATCAATTCCATGGATTGCACTGATTGCAATTGCATTATGTATATTCATTATATTCCCTGGAATTATAACGACACCTGTAAAATTGATATTCGGAAGTTAATCAGGAGGAAGAGCTATGAAAATTGTAGTATTAGATGGATATACAGAAAACCCTGGAGATCTCAGCTGGAACTCGATCCGTAAATTCGGAGAGGTGGAAATCTATGACAGAACAGCGTATGAAGATTCACCGCTGATCGTAGAACGCATTGGTGATGCAGAGATTGTAATCGTAAATAAAACACCAATTACAAAAGATACAATTAATAAATGCCAGAATATTAAGCTGATTGCGGTACTTGCGACAGGATATAATGTTATTGATTATGAATACGCAAAAGAAAAAGGAATCATGGTAGTAAATGTTCCGACATATGGAACGCAGATCGTTGGGCAGTATGCAGTTGGGCTTTTGATGGAAATCTGTTCCCATTATGGATATCATGCAGAAACTGTAAAGAATGGAAAATGGGCCAATAATCCAGACTGGTGCTATTGGGACTACCCAATGATAGAGTTGTATGGTAAGACAGCCGGAATCATTGGACTTGGAAGAATTGGACAGGCAACAGCGAAAATCTTAAATGCATTAGATATGAATGTAATTGCCTATGATGCATATCAGTCTGAAGCAGGCAAGAAAGTAGCGGAATATGTAGAATTGGATGAGCTGCTGGCGAAGTCAGATGTTATCTTCCTGCATTGTCCACTGTTCCCGGAAACGGACGGAATTATTAATAAAGAAAATATCGCCAAGATGAAAGATGGAGTGATCCTAATTAATAACAGCAGAGGACAGCTTGTAGTAGAACAGGATCTGGCAGATGCTTTAAATGAAGGCAAAGTATATGCAGCAGGACTGGATGTAGTATCAACAGAGCCGATCAGAGAAGATAATCCTCTGATTAATGCAAAAAATTGTCTGATCACACCACATATTTCATGGGCGGCAAAAGAGTCGAGACAAAGAATTATGGATATTACGGAAAATAATATTGAACAATTTCTGAGAGGCGATCCGGTTAATGTTGTAAATAAATAGTGGAAAGGGCTGAACATTATGGATAATAAGCTTACATTTAGCATTTCAAATGCGAAAAATTTTATTCAGGATCATGAAATGTCATATATAAAAGAAGGGATAGAGTGTGCGAAAGAAAAACTTCTGTCCAGACAAGGGGAAGGAAATGACTTCTTGGGTTGGATCGATCTCCCTGTTGCGTATGATAAAGAGGAATTTGAAAGAATAAAAAAAGCTGCAAATAAAATTCAGAAAGATTCGGATGTTCTGTTGGTAATAGGAATCGGCGGTTCTTATCTTGGTGCAAGGGCTGCAATTGATTTTCTGCACAGTACTTTTTATAACAGCATTGGAAAAGAAGAGAGAAAAACACCGGAAATCTATTTTTGCGGAAATAGCATGAGTGGAGATTATCTGAACAGAATTATTAAGATAATAGAAGGGAAAGATTTTTCGATAAATGTAATATCAAAATCAGGTACTACGACGGAATCTGCAATTGCATTTCGTGTATTTAAAGAGATTCTGGAAAAGAAATATGGAAAAGAAGAAGCCTCAAAAAGAATTTTTGCGACAACAGATAAAAAGAGGGGCGCTCTGAAGAATCTTTCGGATGAAGAGGGATATGAAACTTTTGTAGTGCCAGATGATGTCGGAGGACGTTTTTCAGTGTTGACTGCTGTAGGGTTGTTACCGATTGCCGTCAGTGGTGCCAATATTGATGAGCTGATGGCCGGTGTGGCAGCCGAAAGAGAACGGGTAATACATACGCCGTATGAAGAAAATGAGTCTTTACGCTATGCAGCAGCACGTAATATTCTATTTCGAAAAGGAAAAGTGGTAGAAATACTGGCCAATTATGAACCGAGTCTTCAGTATATATCAGAATGGTGGAAACAGCTCTACGGAGAGAGCGAAGGAAAAGACAAGAAAGGGTTAATGCCGGCATCGGTTAACTTAACAACCGATCTTCATTCGCTGGGACAGTTTATTCAGGATGGATCAAGAATTATGCTTGAAACGGTTGTAGCCGTAGAAGATCCTCAATCGGATATTACCATTCAAAAAGAGGAAAACGATCTGGATGGTTTGAATTATCTGGCAGGAAAGACAGTAGACTTTGTCAATAAGAGTGCCATGAACGGAACAATACTGGCACATGTTGAGGGCGGAGTACCTGTACTTAAAGTGAGTATAGAAAAACAGAATGAATTTTCGCTTGGCCAATTATTCTATTTCTTTGAGTTCGCATGTGGAATCAGTGGTTATCTGATGGGTGTGAATCCATTTAATCAGCCTGGCGTTGAAAGCTATAAGAGCAATATGTTTGCATTGCTTGGAAAACCGGGATATGAAGAAAAACATAAAGAATTAATGGAAAAATTATAATTGTATTCAGAAAAGCGGAGGTGTCATTGCTAGTTACCTCTGCTTTTTTGTTTGTAGTTGGGGATGGTGTTTTTGACTTTTTAAGAAATATTTAGCATATTTATATTATAAAAAGAAAAAAATGAATATTATTTCAAAATCCAGTACATAACCAGTCGAAAAAAGTATGCTATACTGCTGATAGATGTACTACAAAAAAAGCGGTATAAAAACCAGAAATGAAATGGAGAAAAGCATATGAAATTAACAATATTAGGAACCGGAAATGCAACGGTAAGTGAATGTTATAATACTTGCTATGCAATCAGCGATGAAGGGAAACATTTCCTTGTAGATGCAGGCGGCGGGAACCGTATTCTGAAAGTATTGAAAGATACAGGAATTGACATGAATGATATCCACGATATCTTCGTTACACACGAGCATGTAGACCACGTGCTTGGAATTATCTGGCTGGTGCGTATGATCGGACAGAGAATGAACCAGGGAAAATATGAAGGTGATCTTCGCATTTACTGCCATGAGGAGCTGGCAGAGAAGATTCAGGCAATCGCAAATATGACGATCCAGCAGAAGGTCTGTAAGCATATGGGGGAGCGAATCCAGTTTGATGTCGTGAAAGACGGAGACAGCAGAACGATTCTCGGATGTCCAGTGACATTCTTCGACATTGGTTCGACAAAGGCGAAACAGTTCGGATTCACCATGCAGCTTAAGAGCGGTAAGAAATTCACCTGTGTTGGTGACGAGCCGTACAATGAGGTGGATTATAAATATGTGAAGGGCAGTGATTGGCTGCTTCATGAGGCATTCTGCCTGTTCGGTGAGGCGGATAAATTCAAGCCTTATGAGAAGCATCATAGTACAGTAAAAGAAGCATGCCAGCTTGCGGAAGAACTCGGTGTGCCGAATCTGTTGTTGTATCATACAGAAGAGACACATCTGGCGGAGAGAAAGAAGTTGTATACGGAGGAAGGACAGCAGTATTATCATGGACAATCTGTATGTGCCGGATGATCTGGAGACGTTTGAGCTATAGAAAAGCAAAAGAAAATAAAATAGATTAGAATGTAAGAAAACCTGCCGACGGGCAGGTTTTCTTGCGTTCATTTTTGATCCGGAAGGGACAATAAAAAAGTCAAAAACCCTGTCCCCATGGCTACCCATGGCTAAAAAAGATCGAGCATATTATCCAGATAAATCTCTTCCCTGACATGCAGTTGATATTCCGGCTTCGTCATATAATAAAGCAGAAATTCAAGAATCAGCGCACTTCCAAGCCCGCGTCCTTCAATCTTAAAATTAGAAAATCCCATTGGCATGTAAATATTCTGTATATCATCCACACTGATGAATCCGGGATTTTCCATTGCCTTGGAAAAGCGGTAACCGTTACCGCCATCCGGCGAAGCACAGTGAAACTCCGGGGCAGGATTTCCGAGATTCTTCCGGCTGACGGATTCATAACAAGTCTTTCTGTCCTTACAGCCGAACCAGCAGCATTCATTGCATAAGAATTCTACTTTATCTTTCTGGTGCTGCGACATCAGATCTAATTTATCGAATACTTTGTTTAACCGGAAGTCCGGCACAATATAACGGAAATCTTCTCGGTTTATTTCAGTTAAAAAATCCTGAAAATCTGTCAGAACTTTTGTGGTTGAAGAGATAAGGTAGAGATCAGGATAATTTTTTTGTAAATAGTTTAATAAAAGCTCGGAGTGCACGATCACGCCATTCTGGAGTTGGTGTGTATGTGGTGAATTATCGGCATCAGAGGCGTGTTCGAACATTTTACAAAGTTCGTTACATTTCTTATCTGTAAGATGTTCTTCCCGTAGCAACGAATTACTGAACGTCAGCCGGGCCGAGATGCCGTATTCCCGCACCAGATCAAGCACGTCTTCCGGATTAGAATATCCAAATGAAGTACGCCCGCCGCCCCAGATACAATCCGAAGGAGCGCCATAGATCGAGCCAATCTCACACCAGTCGTAAAAATATTCCCTGTGTCTCCGGAATAATGGAAGGAATATGCGGTACAATTCGTAAAATTCAAACAGGCCTGGGAGGTGGTAAAAGGCAGTAAGATTATTATTTTGAATATTTGCTGTAGTTGCTGTATTCATGTGGTTACCTCTGGAAAATTTTCTATGGTTAATGATAACACATTATCCCGGCAGTGAACACGTATATTTCCGCATATGATACACCACATATACTGCAATCACAAGTTCCGTAAGCGGCATTGCAGACCACAGACTTCCGGGCAGGCAATGTCTTATAGCATATTTTTAATTTATGTCAAGGTTTTACATGCATTTCACTTGCATTATCCACATACATGTGTATAATAAAGTTTGTTCGGTATTTTTGAAAAAAAAAGTATAGTAATAGAAAACTTTTGAAAATATGGAGGTGAAAATGTGGATATCGGAAAGAAGCTGAGAGAGCTTAGAAAGCAGAACGATCTGACATTGGAAGATCTGGCTTCGCGCAGTGAGCTTACGAAAGGATTTCTGTCACAGGTGGAGCGTAACCTGACGGCACCGAGTATTGCGACACTGGAGGACATTCTGGAAGCACTTGGAAGTAATCTGTCGGAATTCTTTCATGAAGAGGAAGAAAAGCAGATCGTGTTCGGAACAGATGATTTCTTCGTTGATGAGAAAGAAGATTACCAGGTGGAATGGATCATTCCGAATGCGCAGAAGAACCAGATGGAGCCGATTCTTATGACACTCTATCCGCATAAAAAGAGTCATATCCAGACGTCGTATACGGGCGAGGAATTTGGCTATGTACTGAAGGGAAATATTACGATTATGCGCGGCGGTAAAAAATATAAAGTGAAGGCGCATGAGACGTTTTATATGGATGGTGCGAAGAGTCATTATCTTTATAATCACGGGAATAGCCCGGCAAAGATATTGTGGATCACGACACCGCCAATCTTTTAAAAATAAACCAGAGGGGACAGTAAAAAAGCCGGAAAACCCGTCCCCATGGAAAGGAGAACCATGGAAGAGAAAAAACTAATCGAATTTCGCAATATTGTGAAAAGCTTTGATTCGCAGGTTGTGTTAAAAGGGATCAACCTGGACATATATGAAAATGAATTCGTAACCCTGCTTGGACCAAGTGGATGTGGTAAGACTACACTGCTCCGAATCCTTGGAGGATTTCTGGATGCGGATGAGGGAAAGGTGATCTTTGACAATGAAGATATCACCGGAAAACCACCGTATGAAAGAGAACTGAATACCGTATTCCAGAAATATGCATTATTCCCACATCTGAGCGTATATGAAAATATCGCATTTGGATTAAAGCTTAAAAAAATGAGTAAAGATATTATTGAACAGAAGGTTATGAAGATGCTGAAACTGATCGGTCTGGAAGGCTATGAGGATAAGAATACGACCTTACTTTCCGGTGGTCAGCAGCAGCGTGTGGCAATCGCGAGAGCACTGGTCAATGAGCCGAAGGTACTGCTTCTGGATGAGCCGCTGGCAGCGCTGGACTTAAAGCTTCGGAAGGAAATGCAGTATGAACTGAAGCGCATCCAACAGGAGGTCGGCATTACATTTATCTTCGTAACACACGATCAGGAAGAGGCACTTACGATGTCGGATAAGATCGTCGTTATGCAGAAAGGTGAGATCCTTCAGATCGGAACCCCGCAGGAGATTTACAATGAGCCGACAAACCGTTTCGTTGCAAACTTCATCGGAGAGAGCAATATCATTTCCGGAAGAATGATTGAGGATTACAAAGTTCGTTTTGATGATATCACGTTCGACTGTGTGGATCAGGGCTTTAAGGAAAATGAGCCGGTGGATGTCGTGATCCGTCCGGAAGACATCGATATCGTAGATGTAAAAGACGGCAAGATGACAGGTGAGGTATTAAGTGTTCTGTTCAAGGGTGTGCACTATGAGATCATGGTGGAGACGGTTCCCGGAACGAGTGTTACGGTGAACATGCGTGTCATCCGTAATCACGATGTGACCAGCGAAGACGGAAGCGAGAAGATCAGTGCCAACAACTTCTATGTAGATCTGGAAGATGTGGAGAATCTGGATGATAAGGAAATTGTCGCACTGTCGAATGCACAGGCATGGGAGACAGAAAGTGATGAGTACATTTCCATTGCAAATATTGAATATGAACTGGAAGCAAAAGAAGGCCAGTATCCGGTAACATTCAGCACAGCAAACGGAACCAGCATCGAGAGAACCATCTTTGTAGTTAACCAGCCGTTCGTTAAGAATGAGAAGGCAAATGAAGGTGTTATGGCATTCAACTTCTTCAAGACGGTAGATGAGATTACAGAATCCCAGGCATTGGATACGGATCTTAAGACATGGGCAAATGCACAGGGATGGAAACTGACGGATGAAGACCAGAGCGTGGACATCAGTGTAGACTATGATTTTGATCCGGAAGAAGTAACAGAAGGCGTGTATGAGATTACATTTTCACTACGGGACGAGAGTTCAAGATCCATACAACGGATTATTCGGAGGAAGGACAGGAGGTCGGCCTGACATTCTTCCCGGAAGATATCCATGTTATGCCGAAGGTGGTATTCTAAGATGAAGAAATTTTCACAGTTAGCATTTCCGTACATTGTGTGGGCGGTACTGATGCTGGTGTTCCCGATGGTTCTGATCGCACTTTATTCAGTGACAGACCAGGGAAATACCATTCTGTCGTTCACATTTACACTGGAACATTATGCCAAATTTTTTACCGACCCGGATTTCTTATTAATCCTCTGGCGTTCCATTGTGATTGCGGTAAAGACAACCGTGATCTGCCTGTTGCTGGGCTATCCGATCGCATATTATATTGCGCGCAGTGAGCAGAAAAAGCAGAATGCGCTGATTCTTGTGATCACGATTCCGATGTGGATCAACATGCTGGTAAGAACATATGCATGGATCGGACTCTTAAGTGACGGCGGCCTGATCCAGAGAATCTTACAACTGGTGGGATTGGGAAAGGGGTCTCTTCTTTATACAGAAGAGGCAGTGCTTTTGGGAATGGTATATAACTTTCTGCCATTTATGATCCTGCAGATCCAGACGTCACTTAGTAAGATGGACAATTCCTTGCTGGAAGCGAGTGCAGATCTTGGGGCAAGCCCGGCGCAGACATTTAAGCGTGTGACACTGCCGCTTTCCGTGCCGGGAATCATCAACGGGATTACGCTGGTATTTCTTCCGGCAGTCAGTTCTTTCTTCATACCGAAGCTGCTCGGCGGCGGTCAGTATTTCCTCATCGGAAATATGATCGAGAACCAGTTCATTACGGTTGGAGAGTGGAACTTCGGAAGTGCCATTTCCATGATCATGGCGGTCATCATGATGGTACTTATGATGGTTGTCCGTAAGATCGAGATTCGTAACCAGGGTGGAAAGGGGGTATGATCGTTATGAATAATAAGGGAAAACGTCCGATAGGGAAGATCCTTATGATACTGGCGGTTGTGTTCTTCTATCTTCCGATCCTGTACATGATCATATTCTCATTTAACGATGGGAAATCACTGACGAGTTTTACAGGATTTTCACTCCGCTGGTACAAACATATGCTGGATTCATCAGATATGATGGATGCACTGTCGACAACATTCAGTATTGCATTGCTTGCGACCTTTATTTCAACGGTAACAGGAACAATTGCAGCAATCGGTATTAGTAAATCAAAGAAGATTGTGCGTGACCTGATGGAGCAGATCAACAACCTTCCGATCATGAATCCGGAGATTGTAACGGCAATCGGATTTATGTTATTATTTATTACATTTCATGTGGAAAAAGGTTATATAACGATGCTTCTGGCACATATTGCATTCTGTATTCCGTATGTTATGTTATCGGTCATGCCAAAGATAAAATCGCTGGATCCGAACCTTGCCGATGCGGCAATGGATCTTGGGGCAACACCGTGGCAGGCACTGACGAAAGTTGTTGTGCCACAGATCACGCCGGGAATTGTAGCCGGTGCATTGATCGCATTTACCATGTCAGTGGATGATTTTATTATCTCTTACTTCGTAACCGGACGTGGTGTGAAGAACTTAAGTATCATGGTGTATACGATGAGTAAACGTGTCAACCCGAGTATCAATGCAATCTCGACACTGGTGGTTGTGATCATCACGATCGTACTTGTGATCATCAATGCTGCACCGGCACTTTTTGCAAAACGTGCGAAGAGAAACAGCATCGGCAGACGAAATGTACTGGTACCGGCAGTTGCGGTTGTGTGTGTACTGGCGATCGTAGCCGGAGTTGTGACATATAATAACAAGAAAGAGCCATTGCCATTTGAGGGGCAGACGCTTCGTATCTATAACTGGGGCGAGTATGTAGGTGAACATATTATCCAGGATTTCCAGAAAGAGACAGGGGCAACGGTACTTCTTGAAAATTTTGATTCGAATGAACAGATGTATATTAAGGTCGCAAATGGAGAAGCTTATGATATTCTCGTACCAAGTGATTATATGATCCAGAGACTTATTTCCGAGGGATATTTACAGAAATTGGATAAGTCGAAACTGAACTGTATGGATAAATTAGATGATGCGATCAAAGGTCTTCCGTATGATCCGGAGAATGAATATTCTGTTCCGTATTTCTGGGGAACAGCTGGAATCGTGTACGATAAGACAAAAGTCGATATCAAAGACCTGGAAAAAGAAGGTTATAACATTTTCCTGGATCAGAAATATAAAGGGGACATCTACCTGTATGATTCAGAGAGAGATTCTTTCATGATGGCGCTTAAGGCACTTGGATATTCGATGAATACGTCCGACGAAAGCCAGATCCAGGAAGCTTATAACTGGCTGGTACAGTGTGTACAGACCATGAAGCCGGAGATCGTTACCGATGAGATCATTGATAACATGGCGCAGGGAAGGAAGGCACTCGGTCTGATCTATTCCGGCGATGCGACATATGTAATCAATGAGAATGAGAACATGGATACTACCTGCCGAAAGGTGGAACAAACCAGTGGTCCGATGCCATGGTCATTCCGAAGAATGCGAAGAATCCGGAACTCGCACACGCATTTATTAATTATGCGAGCGATTATGACGGAGCTTATGACAATTCAAGTTATGTAGGTTATACATCGGCGAATAAGAAGGTTATGAAAGATCTGTATGGCAAGGGCGGAGAGTTCGAAGGAATTGATGCATATATACCAAGAACAGATAATAAGAATGATGAAGTCTTTGAGTATAATGAAGAGACGAAGAAAGAGATCAGTAATCTTTGGAGTAAGGTGAAGATTGCGGCTAGTAATACGAATTAAGGGGCCAATGGACCAATGGGGACGGGGAAAATGGAATTTTCCCGTCCCTGTTTCTATTTAAACACATACTTCTGGATCACATCAAACGACGCGGCCCAACATCCAGAACCGCCTTATGAAACCGCATCTGCGTAAGTTATCACCCCACTTATCCACTGCATTTTTCTTAAGTTCCAGAAATTCCAGATACCCAATATAGTATTTCAGATAATTAGCCGGATCGGCAATGATCAGATCATAGATATCCTCAATGGTCGCATCATCCGTTATTCCATAAGTGTGGAAAAAGGCCGCCGCATCGGCAAGCTTCCAGCCATCGTAATGGATTCCCATATCGGCAAGTGCATATAGTCCAAGAATGACAGATGAGTTGCGTTGAATAATGTAGCCTGCTCTTTCGTCAGTGTGGAAAAGTAGTAGCTCATCATCTCGCTGTAAGTGGCCCAGCCCTCGGTGTATCCGCCATACGTTCAGTACACAGCGGGATTGGATCGGGATGAAGGCTTGCATAATAGACATTCTGATATAAATGTCCGGGGTAGCTTCGTGGGCGAGGGTGGTGAAGAGAGAGAGGTTGTCGGTGAGGTGCCCGTTGTTGATGTAGATTACATTTTCAGAAGTGTTGTCGATGGCCGGGATCATGTAGAAAGCCGGGCTTAAGTAGTCTTCCATGGATTTCTGGACGTATTTAATCTGTGTATGAATCTGTGGATATGGTGGAAAATCTTTCGTAATCTTGCCCGATAATGTGGATAAGATCTTTTCCGGGTCAGATTCGGTGAGTAGTGTACCCTGGGGGCTGAAAATATCAGAAGTTATGGAGGATGAGGCGGAAGAGGAATCACCAGTCAGCACCCGTTGCATAACTGTAAGATCCGAAAGTATCTGTGTATTTGCAAGATTTTGCAGCTCTGCAATACTGCGGGGGGAACCGGTCTCACTTCTTACCAGATATTCGTAATAAGTCCGGCCATTCGGAAGATAGCACAGCCCGTTATTGTTTTTGCCGGAACTGCGGAGTTCGGACAAGCCGGAAATAAGCTGTTCATAGGCCGGAAAATATATTTTTTTATGTAACGTTGTTCTGCCGGGTATAGGCTTCCCGCTGCTTTTCGGTAAGGACACCGTCTCTGGCAGAAGCAAGTTCTTCCAGTCGTTCCACGAAAGAAGAATAGAGATAATTGCTTTCTTTTAAATTAACAAAATCCCGGCATTCTTTGATGATGGAGTCAGCAGTGTAGGAGGCCATAAAAAAGACCGGATTCGGATTTTGTGTGTTCAAAATTCAGGATAGATCGGAAGTATTCCGGCGTCCTGGTAAGAAGTTTCAGGTAATTATCGATGTCGGAAATTTTATAAAAGCGGTATTCGGATAAGATAACAGGAAGCTGTGACTGAGTTCCGGTGAGTGGCGCAAGCGGTTCTTCGTAAAGTGTATAGGGAGCCAGATTATAAGCAGAAGTCAGATAGTTATCCAGCACATCATAGGTGAGACGGTTGTCTTTGGAAAGAGAAGTTCTGTTATGAGACTGAAGTCTGGTGCGTTCCGCATCGACACTTGACCGGACGAGTCCGGGGGCGGTAGTGCATTGTCCATAAGAAATGGGTGTATTATTTATGCCATAGTTTTCGGGATTTTTCAGGGTGTAGTGGAGAGTGATCGTGTTCCCGCTGATTTCCTGACGGAAAAGTTCGGATGTATATTTAGAAAATGCCTGATCTGCGTCCTGGTGAAAGTGAAGAAACAGGACGGAAAGAATCAGAAATGCAGCGGCAGATGGGAGGAGCATGAACAGAGGCTTCTGCCGGAATTTTTTCAGAAATTTTTGCATAAAAATCCCCATATAAATCATTTGTAGTATTTATATGGGGATTTCCTGTAAATATGTATTATCCTTATAATCCGGTAATCAGTTCAACAATAAAGACGCCGAGACATGCGAACAAAGATACCTTCAGCAGACTCTTTCCCCGGTAAGCCAGGAATACAGCAATGATAAATCCGGCAAGTGCAGACCAGATATTTGCGGTGGCACTAAGGATTGCCGGGAATGTCATAGCCGCAAGCGTCACGTAAGGGACATAGTATAAAAATGATTTAATATACGTGCTTTTAATCTCTTTGCGGATCAGTGTCAGCGGAAGCATACGGATCAGGTAGGTGACTGCCGCCATTACAAATATGTAAATGTAAATATTATGATTCATGGTGTGCCTCCTTTACCGGGAAGAAATAAGCCGCAATTCCGGCAATGATCAGAGTAATGATGATAATACGGAATCCGGATGAAATGTTCCGAAGTCCCGGTGTCTTATCAAATAATAAGCTGGCTGCCATGGAAATGACAACAACACCCGCAAGCACACGGTTATTACGTGCCGGCGGAATAATGATTGCGAGGAACATGCCGTAAAGAGCAACGCTTAATGCGCTGACAACATGCGCCGGCAATATATTTCCGGACAGGATGCCAAGAAATGTACCGAACACCCATCCGAATACAGAGATAAATATAACCCCGTAAGAATAAAAAGGACTCAGCTGTCCACCCTTACAGACTGTGACACCGAAGATCTCATCGGTTACACCATAAGCAATGAAAAAACGATGAATCAGTGGTGCTTCTGGATCAATCTTCTGCGAAAGTGCGCAAGACATCAAACAGTATCTTAAGTTGATGATAAGCTGTGTGATGGCCATCTCTATATAAGAAGCAGTCGATGCGATCAGCGACAGCCCTGCAAACTGTCCGGCGCTGGTCACATTTGTCAGAGAGATCAGAACCGCATCAAAGATCGAAATTCCGACTTTTTTGCCATGATCCCAAATGTAAATGAAACCGCTATGTATCCAAGACAGATCGGTATTCCGTCCTTGAAACCGGCGGTGAAATATTGTCTTCTGGTCATAATAAATTCCCCAATCTTATGTATAGTTTCTGTAAATAACGAGAATATTATAAGCGCTCTGATTGGTTGCGTCAATGATGTGAAAAGTGGAAGATGGGAGAGATTGAGAACAAAGATAACAGTATACTATGTAAACGAATATAAAAATGAATAGAAATAATTCAAAATAGCTGCCGAATTAGTGAAAAACATACAAAACATATAAAACCTATTGACAAGGTAGGGTAAAAGCAGTATCATACGCATATCGAATCTGAGATACGAAAAACACACATAGATGGAGTGATGAGTATGATAAAAGTAGAACACGCAAACAAAACATTCTCCGGAAAATACGGTAAGGTACATGCCTTGCAGGATGTAAGCATCCATGTAGAAAAGGGAGACATTTACGGAATCATCGGATTCTCCGGAGCCGGTAAATCCACATTGATTCGTCTTGTAAATGGACTTGAAACACTGGATAGCGGAACTGTAACGGTTCATGGAGAAGAACTTGGAAGTCTGAAGAAACCGCAGCTTCGTAAATTAAGAAGAAAAATTGGAATGGTATTCCAGCAGTTCAACCTTCTGGAATCCAAAACAGTTTATCATAATATAGCATTGCCGCTGATTCTTGAGAAAGTACCGAAGGCTGAGATTGACAAGAAAGTTAAAGAAGTTCTTCGGTTTGTAGAACTGGAAGACAAGAAAGACGTGTATGTCAGCCAGCTTTCCGGTGGACAGAAACAGAGAGTCGGAATTGCAAGAGCATTGACAACAACACCGGATATCCTGCTTTGTGATGAGGCAACCAGTGCCTTGGATCCACAGACAACAGAGGCAATTCTGAAACTGCTTAAGAAGATTAATCGTGAGATGGGAGTTACAATCCTTCTGATCACACATCAGATGCAGGTGGTTCAGATGATCTGTAATAAGTAGCAGTCATGGAGAAAGGTCAGGTAGTCGAGGCGGGAAGTGTACTGGATGTATTCGGAAAACCGCAGGCACCAGTTACAAAGAGATTTGTTCAGACTGTTGTGAATGATCAGATCCCTGAAAGCATCATAAGTCTTGTAAAAGAGCAGAAAGAACATTTCCGTGTAGAACGACTGAAATTTATCGGAAGCAGCGTAAAACGCCCGGTTATCTCAGATATTTGTCATGTAGAAGGAATTGTAGTAAATATCTTAGGAGCAACCGTTCAAGAACTCCAGGACAACATAATGTGTGTGTTCATTTTACAGTTGCTAGGATCTGAAGAGAAGATTCTGAAAGCAGAGAAACAGATTGACGAAAACGGAGTAATCAGAGAAAGGGTAGAGGTGATTTAATGGATCAGCAGTATTTTGGAGTTTCACTGGAGAAATTACTGACCAGTGGAGGACAGACTTTATATATGGTGGCATGGTCATTGATCATCGGAACATCATAGGAATCATTCTGGCATTGATCCTTGTGCTTTGCCGCAAGGGCGGACTTGCAGAGAATCGGATTCTCTACAATATCGTAAGTATCTACATTAACATTGTAAGAAGCATTCCATTTGTAATCCTTCTTGTAGCAATCATGCCACTGACAAGAACAATTGTTGGAACTACGATTGGAAGTACGGCATCGTTGGTACCACTTGTTATTTATATCAGTCCATATCTGGCACGATTGATGGAGAACAGTTTGTTGGAAATTAATCCGGGTATTCTGGAAGCAGCAGAAGCGATGGGAGCTACAACATGGCAGACTATTCGTTACTTCCTTCTTCCTGAGACACTGGGATCTATTGTTCTGGCACTGACAACTGGTACAATCGGACTTCTCGGAGCATCTGCGATGGCAGGATATGTAGGAGGAGGCGGTGTCGGAGATTTGGCACTGACTTATGGATACCAGAGAATGAACACACCACTGATGATTTTCACAGTTGTAGTACTGGTTATCTTTGTACAGATCCTTCAGTTTGCAGGAAATACAATTTCAAGAAAATTAAGACAGCATAAATAAATATCAGAGTTCTGTAAGAAACAAAAAAGACAGGACAACAAGCCTGGTAATAATAGTTGTGAGTGTTTACAGTCGCTGTGTAACGACAGCCGGACATGAGATAGATAAAAAGAATAGGGAGATTTAGATTATGAAAATGAAAAAAATTATTGCAAGTGTATTAGTAGCGGCAACAGCATTTGGTCTTGTGGCATGCGGAAACTCAGAATCAGGTGATTCTGCAAAGAGTGATTCATCAGCAAAAAGCACAGATAAGAAGGAAATCGTCTATGGAAAATCTCAGGGACCATATACAGAGCTTTTTGAAGATGCCATTGTTCCGATTCTTGAAAAAGAGGGATACACAGTAAAGGGCGTTGATCTTTCTGATCTTCAGACAGCAGACGTTGCATTAAATGACGGAGATGTTGATGTTAACGTTGAGCAGCATACAGCTTACATGGAAAATTTCAACAAGAGTTATAACGGAGATCTGGTAGCAATCAGCCCGATCCCGACAGTGCCGGCAGGTGTATATTCTGATAAATATGATTCGATCGACGATATTCCGAACGGTGCAAAAGTGGCAGTTCCAAACGATGCATCTAACACAGCACGGTGTTATCTGATGCTTCAGAAGATCGGCTGGATCAAACTGGATGAGAATGCAGATCCATCCGCAATAACACAGGATGATATCACTGAGAACCCACATAACATTAAGTTTACAGAGATGAACAGTATGACAATCCCGGCTGCAATGGCTGATTTTGATTATGTAGCAATTACAGGAAGTGTTGTATACAATGCAGGAATCGATGCTTCTACAGCACTTGCGAACGAAGATATCCAAGATTACCTTGTACTTCAGGTTGTAGTAAAAAAAGAGAACAAAGATGCAGCATGGGCACAGGCAATCGTAGATGCATATCATTCTGATGAATTCAAAGAATATATGAAAAAAAATAATGATGGATTATGGTGGATCCCAGAAGAACTTCAGTAAGTGGTTCTGAGCGGAGTTAAAGAAAGCGAGGTAGAAGCCATGGATCAGACGGAAAAGTTAATTATAGATATAATTGATCAACATAGAGATGAAGTTATTGAGTTTGCAAGAGATATTTATACACATGCGGAACTTGGATATAAAGAATTTCGTACCTCACAGAAATTTGTAAATAAGATGAAAGAATTAGGACTTCACACAGAAACAGGATTTGCCATCACAGGTGTAAAAGCATACCTGAATGAAGAGAAGAAGGAGAATGCAAGTCTTGCACTTTTAGGAGAGTTGGATGCTCTGAGAATCCCGGAACATGCCTATGTAAATCCTGAAACAGATGCGGCTCACTGCTGCGGACATCATGCACAGATGGCAGGCATATTTGGTGCGGCACTTGCACTTACAGTACCTGAGATTGCAGAAAAACTGGGTGGACAGGTAGTATTTTTTGCCACACCTGCAGAAGAGTATGGTGAGATTGAATTTAAGAATCAGCTGCGTGAGCAGGGCAAGATTCGCTATGGAGGTGGAAAATGCGAATTGATCCGTACAGGAGCGTTTGATGATATTGATCTCTGCCTGGCGCATCATATTCAGCCGGGAGATGAAATTCAAGTCGGAAGCGGAACAGGAAATGGATTTGTATCAAAAGTAATCCGCTATTTAGGAAAAGCAGCTCATGCAGCCGGAGCTCCTGACAAGGGAGTGAATGCACTTTCCGCAGCTTCTCTTGGCCTTCAGGCATTAGGCTCAACCGTGAGACTTTTCGTGACGAAGACTGCGTCCGTGTTCATCCGATCATTACGAAAGGTGGAAATCTGGTTAATGTTATTCCGGATGAAATTGTGATCGAGACACTGGTAAGAGCGAAAACAATTGAAGCATTTACGGATGCGGCAAAGAAAACAGATCGTTCTTTTCAGGCAGGTGCAGTGGCGATGGGAGCAAAAGTAGAGATTACTACACTGCCGGGATACCTTCCGACACTTGCAGAACAGCTTTGCCGGAGTTGAAGAGAGCTGCAGAACTTGCAGCACCGGAAGTACCTGTAAGAGAGGCCGCGGGACATTCCGGCGGTTCTACAGATGTAGGTGATGTGCAGCATCTGATGCCTGTTTATACATTCAATACAGGCGGTGTAAAAGGCGGACTTCATCAGATTAACTTTGAAGTGACGAATGAAGAAGAGGCTTATATTGATACAGCGAAAATGTTTGCATTGGCAGCATATGGATTGCTGAAAGAGAAAGCTGCAAGAAGTAAAGAACTGGTTAAAAATTACAAACCAGTATTCAAAGATTCTGCAGAATATACAAAATTTATGGAGCAGTTTGATTCTAAGGAAGTACTTGATTGATGGTTAAAGAATTTAGTTGTGTAAGGAACAATGCGGGAGATTATGAAGAAAATTACAATTTCATAATCTCCTGCGTTTTGTATGTTTACAGTCCTCAGGTCAATCGGATAATCTCTCGTCATGGCACTTCAGATATGTAATTGTGGAGAGCACGAAATATAGATCATTAAAAATCGTTGCAAATCATTTGCGACGATTCTATTATATAAAATAAAGAAACTACTTAAAGCTATGAAACATGAGGTATACGAAAGACATGAGGAACGAATAATGTATACACCTGCAAAAGAACGATACAACATCATGGAATATAACCGCTGTGGAAGAAGCGGATTACTGCTTCCCAAGATTTCGCTTGGCTTATGGCATAATTTGGGATGCATCCGATTATGAAATATGAGGCAGCTTTGCTTCACAGCATTTGATAATGGTATCACACAGTTTGATCTTGCCAATAATTACGGGCCGGCTTACGGAAGTGCGGAGAAAAATTTTGGCAGAATATTAAAAGAAGATCTGATGTCATACCGTGATGAACTGATCATTACGACAAAGGCCGGATATGATATGTGGGAAGGTCCTTACGGCAACTGGGGCAGCCGCAAATATCTGCTGGCGAGCCTGGATCAGAGCCTGAAACGTATGGGACTGGATTATGTGGATATTTTCTATCACCACAGAATGGATCCGGAGACACCGCTCGAGGAGACGATGGGAGCTCTGGCAACAGCTGTTTGTCAGGGAAAGGCACTCTATGTAGGACTTTCAAATTATGACGGAGAGACTTTGGAACAGGCAGCAGCGATTCTGAAAGATCTGAAATGCCCGTTTGTGATCAACCAGAATCGTTATTCCATATTTGACAGAACAGTAGAAAAGAATGGATTAAAAGATATGACCGGCAAGCTGGAAAAAGGGTTTATTACATTCAGTCCTCTGCACAGGGACAGTTGACGGACCGCTATCTCAATGGAATACCGGAAGACAGCCGCATCCGAAAAGACGGAAGATTTTTGAAAGAAAGTGTGCTTACGGAAAAGCGTATGGAACAGATCCATAAGTTAAATGAACTGGCAGCTCAGCGAGATGAAAAGCTTGCGGATATGGCACTTGCCTGGCTGCTTCAGAAAAAAGAAGTTACCAGTGTCCTGATCGGTGCATCAAAAACGCAGCAGATCCTGGATAATATAAAAGCAATCCACAGTGCACCGTTTACAGATGAAGAATTGCAGAAGATTGATACGTACAGCCTGTAGACCTTGACATCCCGCCCGCTTATATGCTACGATTTACATTACGAATGGATATATGACAAACGCATTGATGAAGAGAGTATGTAACAGGAAATCTTACAGAGAATCCCGTGAACTGTAGGTGAGAATACTGCAGTGTGATGCTGAGAGGGACAGGTGGAACGTTACAGAAGATGGCTTACTGAGCGGTGTGGATGAGCATGGAAAATGTAAGTTCACGAAGGGTTCCGCCCTTTACAGCGGAGAGGTGGAGTGGTGACTTCACCCGCAGAGACTGTCGGTTGCGAGACTGATAGTGAATGGAAGTGGTAACACGGATTTTCGTCTTCCCTGGGATTTACGAATTGTAACAGAAGTTATGAGGAGTGAATGCAGGGGAGATTTTTTATATAACAG
>ENA-OQLB01000143-OQLB01000143.1-human-gut-metagenome-genome-assembly--contig:-NODE-143-length-41444-cov-17.048769_pt1 | contig 41444 bp, 54 predicted proteins | sample MGYA00242656_ERZ504813 | MGnify/ENA primary metagenome ERZ504813 (study PRJEB26092, sample SAMD00036388) | human gut metagenome | host: Homo sapiens | study: EMG produced TPA metagenomics assembly of... | reverse complement strand
GGCGTCGGACAGCTTGGCCGATGCGCTCGGCGACGGCCGGGTCGGCGGCCACGCGGGTGCCGTCGAACAGAGCCTGGTTGGCGGCGAGGGCGGCGGATGCCTTCTTCTCGTCCTCGGTGGCGTCGGCCAGGGGCGGCGACTTCCTTGAGCTCGTCGAGCTTCTGGACGGCGAACGCGAAGTGCTTGAGGTCTTCGGCCGGGATGCCGGTCTCGCCTTCGGTGCTGAACGGCACGTGCAGCAGGAGGATGCGGTGGAGACGGCCACGTTGGTGACCTGCTTCAGGGCGTCGACCAGGCCGAGGGAGGTGGCGTAGTTGTTGCGCCAGATGTTGCGGCCGTTGATCACGCCGGCGAAGATGGTGGTGTTGGAAGCCACGCCGTACTTGGCGACGGCTTCGAGGTTCTCCTCGCGGCCTTCGTTGAGGTCCAGGCCGATGCCGTCGAAGCCGAGCAGGTTGACGGTCTCGTACACGTCGGCGATGTGGCCGAAGTAGGTGTTGAGCAGCACCTTGACGTTGCCCTTGGCGGACAGGATCTTGGTGTAGAGGGTCTTGAAGAGTTCAACGTCGCCCGGCTCCTTGTCGAGCACGAGGTACGGCTCATCAAGCTGGACCCATGCGGCGCCGAGCTCGTTGAACTTGGCGAGCACTTCGGCGTAGACGGCGGCCACGGCGTTGACCAGGCCCTTGTCGAGCTCGAGTTCGGTGGCTTCCGGGGTGCGGGCGAGCTTCAGGAACGTGTACGGGCCGATGAACACGGGCTTGGTGTCGATGCCCAGCGCCTTGGCCTCGTTGAACTCGTCGAACGGCTTGGTGGAGTTGAGCTTGATCTCCGCGGCCGACTCGACTTCGGGCACCAGATAGTGGTAGTTGGTGGTGAACCACTTCTTCATCGGCAGGGCGGTCACGTCGCCCTTGTCGCCCTGGTAGCCGCGGGCCATGGCGAAGAGCGTGTCCTCCTGGTTGTCGAAGGAGAGACGTGCGTAACGCTGCGGAATCACGTTGAGAAGGATGGCGGTGTCCAGCATCTGATCGTAGTAGCTGAAGTCGTTGCTGGGAATGAGGTCGATGCCGGCGGCCTGCTGCAGCTTCCAGTGCTTGGCGCGCAGTTCGGCGGCGGTGCCTTGACGGCGGCGAGGTCGTTGGCACCCTTCCAGTAGCCTTCGATGATCTTCTTCAGTTCGCGGTTCTGCCGATGCGGGGGAAGCCGGAGACGGAAGTCAGAGTGGACATGAATCCTCCAATGTATGCGTTCGTAACCCGACTTAGGGTAGCAAAACATCCGGATTCCGGCCCTTATAAATGGCCGCAGAGTGTCGTTATAGATGGAATTTATATCCGCTTTAGTCGAAGTCTTTCACATTGATGACCGCGAGCAGTTCGCCGCTGTGCACCTGCCATTCGTCGAACGGTTTGTTCGATCCCATGATCACGATGGATGCGGGCGAAAGTCCCAAATTCAGCAGGTCGAGTCGTTCGCCGTCGGAGTCGGCGGAGGCGAGCCATTGGGCGCTGATCGACACAGTCGGCTCGTGGCCCACGATCATGAACACGCGATTCTTGGCCTTGACGTGGGCGAGCTCGTCGAACACCGCCTGCACTCCCCCGTCATACAGCTGATGCGGTAGTCGACGATTGGCTTGTCGCCAAAGGTCTTGAGCATGCGGTCCAACGTCTGGCGCGTGCGGGTAACGGACGAGCAGGAGATTTGGTCGGGCACCAGTCCCAACGACTCGATGCCCTTGCCCACGGCCTTCGCCTGTTTCAGACCTTTGTCGGTGAGCTCGCGCTCCGAGTCACCCTTGTCGCCGAACGGCTCAGCTTGGCATGCCTCATGATGATGAGAATATGGTCGTATTTCTTCGCCGCTTTGGCGACTTTACTCAGCTTGATGCCCATCCGTGGCTCCCTTCACGAACCGTCTGCCCGGTGTGGCGGTGTGGCGGTGTGGTATTGCTTCCAGTATAGAGGTGTGTGAGCGTTCACAAACTCATCGTTTGGCGGTTATTCGTGCGTATTGCCAAGTTCTCCCACCTGACGGTCGAGGTCGCGCAACACCTTACGTAGTTTGTGGTCGGAGATGTCGCGCAGTTCCAGTTCCTCGATCTGCGCTTCACGCTGTTCGTCGGTGAGCGAGTCGATGTCGGTCTGTGTGTCCTTGGTCACGCGATCGCGCTTTCTGAGCGCCTCGAACCCGGAGGCCATGGCGCGCGAGATAACAAGGAAACCGGTATGACCGATCATCTGGTGGTCGGGGCGTACGGCGAGGCCCTGGGCCTTCCATGTGCGTTCGAACGATTCCTGGATCTGCGGCTCGGTCCAGCAGCCGGCCGCGCGCAGGGCTTCGGCCATGCGGCTCATCTGCGTGGTGGTAGTTATGTAACTGACCAACACGCCGCCGGGGGCAATCACGCGGTATGCCTGCTCGAGCCTGTTCCACGGGTCGAGCATGTCGAGCATGATGCGGTCGAACCAGTGTTCGGGCAGTTCGGCGGCAACGGAATCGAAGTCGCCGGTTTTGAGATCCCACCAGCTGGGGGCCTCGCCATAGTACAGCGTGGCATTGGCTTGGGCGACCTTGGCGAATTCGGGGCGCAGCTCGATCGTGGTCAGGTGGCCGCGCTCGCCCACGGCGTCCAGCAGGTTCACGCTCATCGCGCCCGAGCCGGCACCGGACTCAAGCACGCGCATGCCGGAGCGGATGTCGCCGAGCTGAATAACTTGGGCGATGTCCTTCGGATACATGATCTGCGCGCCGCGCGGCATCGAAAGCACATAATCGGCCAGTCGCGGGCGCATCACCGCATACTCCCAGCCGCCGATGGCGCGCGACGATTTCCACGGCTTGTTCTTGTCTTTCTCGGGGTAGACCTGATTGACCTGTGCCTCGCGCTTGGCATGCACGGTGAGGATTACGGTGCCTTCGGTCTTGCCAATCACATCGTCATGCAGAATCAGGCCATGCTCGGTCTGCGTGGAGCCGCCGGCCACAAGCTGATCGGTGATCTTCTTGCCCTTGCGGTCGGTGAACTGCACTTTCTCGCCTGCGGTGAGAGGCCCGCGCCTCGGCTCCATAACTTGCTCCTTGCGTGCTCGGTGGGTCAATCGCTACAAGTCTAATGCATGTAAGCTCGCTGGTGAGGTGATGACGATGCGAATGCAGATGACAAGCCAGATCGATGCCGGCGGCAATGACCCCATTTTCCTGATGTTCCACGGTTACGGCAACGACGAAAGCGAGATGATGCGGATTCTCGACGCCGTATATGCGCCGACGCGAGCCGATGCGGCCCCGGCCGCAATTGCCGCCGTACCCAGCTATATCTCGTTCCGCGCCACCTACGCGAGGCCCTATATGGGCGGCAATTACTGGTATCCCGACGGCTGCGGCGTGGACGAGCGCCAACGCGAATGCGCGGCGGTCGGGGATGCGGTGGCTTCACTGCTGGACGCTCGGCATTCGCCCATCGCAGGAAGATATTGATCGGTTTCTCCCAAGGCGGTTATCTGTCGTATCGTCTGGTCAAGGTGCATCCGACGTTGTTCGATGCCGCGATCCTGCTCAGTCCTTCGTTCATGGGCGAGGAACAGGCGGCGCTTGACTCCCCTACCCGATTCTTCCTGGCGTATGGCGCGCAGGACCGCACGATTCCGCTGCCGACCAGCAAACGGCCCATCAGGTCCTTGAACGGGCCGGACATCTGACCTATCGCGAGTATTCCGGCATGGCCCATGCATCTGTGATGAGGAAATCGCCGATATCCGGGATTTCTACGTGCCATATGATGCTGGAATAGCTTCAATATGGAATATCTCCGTTCAAAGAGGTACCGGTCCAAGTAGAAGCGGCTCAACAATGGCGGAATGGCGTTGACCACGCCCATTCATCGCGCGATGGTTCTGCGATCAGATCAATTCCCCTGCCGGCTGATGCCGCCCTTATGACCGGTGGCCTTGAATGGCGTGGCGCGTGCCGTCACCTTCGGCCCCGGCAGATTCGTACTGGTATTGGATCGACCGCGGAGCCCGGCAACCGGCTGGGACTCGGGGCGTCGACCAGTACCCGTGATGTTGGTATGCCGTTTGTCGTCGTGTGCCCGTTTCCCACCAGCACCGTCAGCCTCGTCAATATCAATGCCTTTGGCGCGCAAAGCACGCGCCCACCGCTCATCCATCGTGCGCCTCACACGTCCCATTCGGGTTTCCACGTGTACTGCATGTCGTAGGCGCTGGGCGAACGGCGGCAGGTGGTTCAGGGTGATCGGGCCGAATGCGGCGGCGTCAAAAGACATCGTTTGCTCCCTTCGATGGTGTTGGCCAACAGGTTCCAAGGGTCAGGCACAGCGCCTTTCTCAACCCGTTCGCCGCCACGATGGCCAGCAGCTTGCGTTCACGGGTTCCCCTGCAATGCGCCTCATTATGGCAACGCGAACCGACAGGTGCCGTCTGCGCCTAGGATGGGAAATGATTGCTGCACGCCGAAAAGGGAAGGCGACTGTCATGAGGTATTTCACGACTGGTGGCTGGAAGACCGCCCCGCACTTAACCTGTTCGAAAGTTTGGAGCCGCACGATACGGTTGAGATTGAGGGACTCGGTGGTGCACGCCCGGAGGCACTGAATGTTGGCTTGGATGCTTGGGATTTGATGCCGGTGAGTGAAACACGGGTTGTCGAGTGGTTCCGCAATCACGATGTCGGCTCGCCCGCGAACGGGACCAGTAAGGCCGATGATTCAGTTCCCTCGCTCGATATGCCATCGTTCTGATGTGATTCGCGGAATGTTCGTGTCATTGTTCTCGTCGTGGGTGGATTGGCACAGCATTGACTGCCGTTGAGATGTATGCACGCTGAACACGCGCCTCAACGGCAGTGGTCTCGTCATCTCTCGCTCACACCAACGGATTGCCGGCTGCCTGATACAGCGACCACCAGTCACGGCGTTCGAGTTCGATATCGGCACCGGCCGCCATCTGGCGGATGCGCTCCGGTGTCATTGAGCCGAGCAACGGCTGGATACCGGCGGGATGACGCAGAATCCAAGCGACGGCAATGCCGTTGGGCGTGGAACCGTATTTGCCGGCAAGACGGGTCAATTCGGCGTTCAGCTCGGGGAAATGCTCGTTGCCGACGAACGGACCGTATTCCGTGCCGGATTGGAATGGGCACCATGCCTGAATGGTCATATGCTTCAGCCGTGAATAAGGCAGGATGCCGCCGGTGCGATCGGCTGCGGGATCGCTCGCCATATTGAATTGGATTTCAGCGTCGAGCATCTGTGTATGCATCAGGCCGAACTGCAGTTGGTTGATTTCCAATTTCTGACGAAGGCCGCTTTGCAATAGTTCGATCTGCCACGGGCCCATATTGCTGACTCCGAAATGACGCACTTTACCGCTTGATTCCAACGCGTCGAATGCTTCGGCGACCTCGTTCAACTCAAACAGCGTGTCAATACGGTGCAGCAGCACGGCGTCGACGTAATCCGTCTGCAAAGCCTCAAGCTCGTGATCGAGTGCGTCAATCAGATGCTTGGCGCTGAAGTCATATCCGTTGGCGCCGCCATCGTTTTCGCCGAAACTGTAGTCGATGCCGAACTTGGTTTGGATGAAGATGGTGCTGCGGTCGAGTCCTGCGTCCTTCCACGCTTGGCCGAAACGCTTCGAACTGGCGTGCGCGGCATGATCATGGATCCATAGATGTCCGCCGTGTCGAAATAGTCGATGCCAGAATCATGGGCCACGGCCACGGTACGTGCCGCATCGGCGGCATCCAGCGCGTCCATGCGCATCACACCCAGCGCCACTCGTGACGCAATCATGCCGGATTGTCCGATTTCCTGAGTCTTCATAGTGTCTCATTTCTGTTATCGTGAATCGGCGAACGGGCACTGTCCGCCTCGTTGCCGGGCAGCAATCTCCATTGCCGCGGCTTATGTCACCTTATCGCTTGAAGTGCACTTGAAGGCAACTCGCAGGCAGGCAGCGCGCGCTGCCGGGCGCGTCTTCGCGTCTTCATGTCTTCGCTGTGACCGAGACATCGTTGTGCCGTAATCATGCCTATTTCTTGTATGATGACCTCTATAGCAACAGAGCTAGGGGGATTCCATGAACACTACCGATTCAGCCAAAGTCACCGATGCCAATGCCGGCGCAAACAATGTCATCCATATCCCGCACAATCCCACGCTTGCCGGATTGGCCACGCTGACCCGCAACGTGGCGTACGAGACCGGGGCCGATAACCTGGTGATGGATATCATCTCACCACAATCCACCGGCGATGACGATGACCGCCGCTACCCCACCGTGGTATTCGTGCAAGGCAGCGCCTGGACCACGCCGCATCGCGACTACGAGATCCCGCAGCTCTCGGCTTTGGCCCGCGAAGGCTTTGTGGTGGCCACGGTGAATCATCGCGATGCCTCGAGCGATCCCCGCGACGTGTTCCCCGCATATCTCGAGGACGTCAAAGCAGCCATCCGCTATCTCAGGGCAAACGCGCGCCAATGGCACGTGGACCCCGACCATCTCGGTATCTGGGGCACGTCGTCCGGCGGCAACACGTCGCTGCTGGTGGGGTTGACCGCCGACGATCCGCGGTATGAGGACGGCACCAATGCCGATGAGAGCGATGCGGTGAAGTACGTGGTCAGCTGCTTCCCGCCCACCGACATGCTTGAAGCAGTCGACGCATTCGACGATGAGACCAATCCATTCCGGCTGTATTATTTCGGCCCGTTCGCGGCCGTGGTGGGTGCGACCCATGAGACCGGCATCAATGCCGAGGTCCGTCAGCGCGCGGCTGACATGAGCCCTACCTGCAGGTGCGGGATGACCAGCAGTATCCACCGATGCTCCTGTTGCACGGCACCGCCGACACCGTGGTCCCCTACCATCAATCCGTCAAGATGCGCGACCGGCTGGCCGAGCACGGCGTGGACGCGCAGCTGGTGCTAGTCGACGGCGCCGAACATGAGTACGATTTTTGGAGCCAGCAGGTCTTCGACGTGATTTTCGATTTCATTCGTGAGCGGAGCTGAACGATAAGGGCACACGGGCGCGCCCTTTTTATAGGTTGCCGAGTTCTCTTTTAGCCAATTTTGTTGGAGCCCTTATCTGCGCGAACATACCATGACAGTTCTAGACTGTGTTCTAGGACTGTCAATCGGCAATGTGTATGAGCGTGAGTGATGGGTCAGACGGCGATTGATGGAGTTGAGGGACTTAATAGGGCCGGTGAAATCAGCAGATTCAGCGGTTCGCGGTCGGTGGCGTTGCCGCCTATACCATTCTGGCCGTGCTTACTTCGCGACTGTTGCAACGGCCGACTACCACGGAACTGTTGCTCATCGTCATGTGGATCACGCTGGAACTATGTGCGCTGACTATGTTGCACAGTTCCGGAGCTCTCGGGGCAACCGCCGCCATCGTTTTGGCCATCATCCTGCTGATTTTGCTTATCGCCGACATGGCCTGCTACCTCGCCTACTGCCATCTGCCACCCATGCCCGCCTTCATCGACGGCACCGCACCACTGATTGCCGTAACGGTGTTTTCTGAGATTGTCGTGGCGATGATTGTGTAGGTCCGGGGATTTTGTTTGCTATTTCGTGTTATTCAATTGTGCCCCGAATATATATGGCACTGCCAAATTTATGATTCCAATCTTTTCCTGCGGATCGGCTTAAGATAATTGACTCTGAAGGATTTCCAATCACCAAAAAACTTGTTGTCCGTTTCAGTTTGTTCCCCATTCCGGAATTTCTCACAGGTCAATTCAAGGGTGCATAGAAAATCCGCAACTTGTTCAAGCCGGTAGTCGCGTGGAGAAGCGTCACGATAGACAATGGCATCTATGGAGAGTGCATACTCAATCCCGCCTCGCAGGGCATCAGTAACTATCTGTTGGCCACCGTCGTAATACACCTTGACAGTGCCATAAGAATGGAAATCCGAAAGATGCGCCAAAAGTAGATTAACAATATCGCGTTTGAGTTGCGCTTCAAAACGTTGGCGGTTATCGTCAAAATCACTTTTACGATGCACAAACGTCCGATATGTAATCGGCAGCCGCCGAGTCATGATAACGAATAAACCCAGAAGCCTCTTACGCTCCGATAGGCTCATCCCTTCGTAAGCATCATGCCCGGTAAGCAGCGGCCCAGCATGGAAAGGGACATCAGGAAGTCCATAGTCAGCCAACGACTGGCGGTACCGCTCTAAGGCAAGACTAATATCCTTAGACTGGTCATGAAAAAACAAGAGTAATTAAATAATATTCCGATCGTTTACCCCACTCACCGCTCTCATCAGCGAAGATGCTCAATACAGACGGCATCGCACCCCGTCCCCGTTGACAAAAAATGCCGGGGGAGCCCCCGGCGACTTGGAGCCTTTCTCGTTTCCGAGTAAAGCAATATATTTATAGCATTTTCAGCCCCTAGCCCGCAAGCCACAAAACGGCTATTCCGCTTACAGCTGCTCATATTGTAGCCACGCCATCTACTGCAACATCATGTCACGGTGCTTGTGCCAACGGAACAGACGCTCACGATGGCGGTTCAGCGTGAAACGATCCCACATCTGGTCCTCGGCCCACTCAACCGTGCCATCATGTTCTTCATCTTCGGGATTGCCCAAGGTATCAAGGAACCGCTCGAACCCATACGCCCCGCCGACATCCTCCGGAGGCGCATCCCCCGCCCCATCCCAAAGCTGAGGATCCGCAACGTGCACGCTGCGTAGGTACGCAGCAGCTTGATATCATGGATCCAATCGTCACCATAATCGTAGTAATAGCGAGCGGTACGCGCCTTGGGAAACACGTCGCCCAGCTCGGTTTCCGAAGCAATGCGAACTTCCGGCAACGGCTCCACCGGCATATATTGTTCGTATTTCGCCTCATGGTATGAGGGCTCTTCTCCCCACAATTCTTCCACTTGCACCTGCTTCCCATCCGGAAATGTGGCGCAGAAGCAGAACAGATGCTCGCCGTACCACATAAAGCATTCCTGCAATACCGCATGCAAATCGAAGAACGTCAATGATGCCGGCACCAGAATCTCCCGCCAGCATTCACGCCCGTCAAGGCGCAAAGTGACTCGGAAACGAAATGCCGTGTTGCCATTGCCTGCCATGAAGACTCCCTTATCAACGATGAAGTTATTATCACCGTAACAGAGTCTGGGGCAAACCACTGCGTTACGAATCTGATTCGCGCCCTCAGAAAAGGCCGAATCATCTGTTCGATCTCCGTGTCCTGTGGAAAAGACTCTAACAATAACCGGTACTGTTCATCATCAGCAAGTCCAATATGCCATGTGACCAGGTGCGGGACACTCATGTGATCAGTCGCTATGGTGGTGAGACGTGACTTCGGTTCGTACCGTCAAGCAGACGCGAATGGGGATAGCCGCGCCGCCCGTGTCCAATATCGGCTGGGGCGTGCTGCCGCTGTACTGGCGCGCACTGTCCAGTATGAATGCCATCAGCGTGCTCGCGTATCGTTTGGTCGCCACGTTGGCGGCCATGGTCGCGCTGTTAGTGGCGTTCTCCGTCCTGGCCACCGCGATTCCGCTGGCCATGTTCTCCTACGGCGCGCAGCACAGCCATTACCTGACCGTGAGTTTCATCCAATATCTCAACCCGCTGATCCAGTTCTGCGTGGCTGTGCTCCTGCTGCACGAACCGATGCGCGCGCAGGGCTATGCGGCGTTCATGGTGATTTGGGTCGCGATCGCGGTGTATTCGTTCGGCGCGATTCGGGCGTATTGGGAGCGGCTGAAGCCCCACGCACGTTAAGCGCTTCCTTAACTCCCCTCCCCGAGGGGAGCTGTCGCCGTAGGCGACTGAGGGGAGGTCGACACGGCAAACAGCAGAAACCTCGCTCCCGACCAAAGCCACAAACACCACTCACGAAGCAAGCTTGTACAAGTTCTCCTTAAATTCCCGCTCACTCCACTTAATGGGATACGCATTGTACTTTTCCAAAGCGGTTATTAGCTGATTGTCAATGCGCCGATCCGAATCATTGAGGAAAACAACCAGTTCACTTGGTGTCTTTCGTGCCGCCTGCGTATCCTCCCATGAAATAAGGTACTGGAAATGAGTCGCTGGGAAGGCCGCGTAATAGATGTGCAGAATCGTTCCGCCTGTTTACTCGTAAACGGCAACACAAAGTCATACTGGCACAGCAAACCAGACTTGCCACGGAACTGAGCGCCTTCCACATACCGTATGTTGTTCGCATTAAGGAACATACGAATGTCATCTGCAAAATACGTCTGCACATGGGATTGGCCAGCATAGACATATCACCAACTTTGATGATAGCTTGCAGGAACCGATTCTTGGCATCAGCAAAATCAGCAGTATCGCTCGTCAGAGTAAGCTCGTCGCCGTTACGTTCAATACCAAACTGATTCAGAATATCTTTGAGCACTGCCAAACGCGATTCCGTCACAGTCATCCCATGCGACTCCAAACGGCGTAATGTGGCACAGTCATCAGAGAACGTTACGCTGTTCTTCCCGGGCTTCACATAGAACTGCGTATAGTCGTTGTCTTCATCCAGAAGTGGAACATTAACTTCATACCACTCATCCAGTTGCGTATAAGTCGTGTTATCAGACAGCCATTTTCCGTAACTTCGAATTAATGAGTCAAAATCAGAACTCGTCATACTTTCTTCTCGTCGTAAACACTACGATTCATTTGACTACAAACTTATCTGATGCAATTGGAATTGCTTCTCGCCTTTATTCAGGGTGATGGACTTCGGAGACAAAGCTTCCTTCAGCAGTTCCAGCATACGACGAGCTTCAGCATCTGTCAGTACAGCCATTGACGCCTCTTCCCCGAATGCGATTACCCAGTGGGAACAAGACTACATCAGACCAGTATGCACCGCCAAGCGGCGAGTAACACTCCACCCGCTACAATCAGCAGTATGGTTGTTCCGCAAAAGCCAACGCTGGCTCAATTCGAGGTCATGTTCGAAGGCACACCGTTGATTCTTGAACGTGCCACCGATTACTGGGAATCGGGCCGCGTGAGTTCGGTGCAGGAGATTGCGCCGCAGCTGTATCACGCGCAGGTGTCCGGCAGTGCCGATGACTGTTATGACGTTGACATCCGCCTCGGCAAAGACGCTCACGGCGAGAACGCCAATGAAGCAAACACTGATGGCCAAGCCACTACCAGCAGTAACAGCGACCACGAATCCACAACCGACGACAATTCGATTCGCATACAATCCGCCGCGTGCACCTGCCCGTATCAGAGAACACCATATTGCAAGCATATAGGTGCCGTGCTTTACGAACTGCGCAAACAGCTCATTGGCGCGCACGGCAATCACCACAATGATGACACCGCCAACGCTCACGATGGTGTCATCGCACTCCCCCGCACCGTGCTGGATCCCATCCAGCAACACCTCGACGCGCGCGCAGAGCAGGGCAAAGGCCATCTGCTGTTCCTGTGGTCCACCCAACTGCGCGAAGCCGCAAAGACGTTCTGCGCCCAGCCAGACGAAGAACGACCGCTAATCCCGCTGATCGACGCACAAACCATGCTCTCCGACACAATCCGCCGATGCCATGAACGTTTCATTATTCATATCAGTAAGCACAGCGATGCGTACAGCAAATCATGTGACTACACAGAATTCATCAAAACCGTGCAGGCTATCGCGGGCAATGCCCTGCAATCCAGTGATTACGCGAGCGCATGCGGCAACCTGCGACTGTGCATACACGAAGTCCACGCACTTCTGCTCTCGTCCGAGAACGATGATGGCTCCGAACCTTTGCTCACGCTTATGGATGATCTGGCGATGCGCGTGCGATGCTATATGGAGAATGTGGCGGAATTCGCCGACTCCTCTACCGCCGGCAAGACATTGAACACCATTGCGCAGGCCGCGAACGACAAGGACATGCGGCAATGCGAACCATTGAACAGTATGTTGCTGATTTCCAGCGCGCTCGCTTTCGCCCAATATGACGACAAACGCATATGGGCCTATGACGTGATCGAGAACGCGATAACGCGCAATCTGGAATACTCGTTCAACGAAGAGAGCGAAGAAAGCGACGAGGACGACGAGGATGAGGATAACGAGGATACGAGCGAAGTAGACGACGAAACCGACTTCATTCCGGATGAATCGTTACACGTATTGCAGTTGTTCACACTCATGAGCGCCTACGACCTATACGCTCTATCCAACGATGGCGCTGGACGCGAGCAGCTTCTGAAAGACTACCCGGAGTCAATGGCCCTCACACTGATGAACACTGCGAACATGATTCATGAAGGCACTTGCGTTCCGCATACATGCTCGCACAAGATTTCCTTCTGTCGAGCCGGGATATGGAAGATGTCGATATCGATGCCCGGCATAACGGTCTGCTGCCGGACCTGCTGCCCCATGGATGGCATACCATCATGGAATGCTGCGCCGAGGGACTCAATGACGTTGGACTGCTCGCCAACGTGTATCGGTACTACATTCTTTCCTGCAACGACAGATCCGATACCCATTACGTGAGTAAACTACGCAATCTGTTACGCATCTACGGCGGTCTTAGCGCAGAAGAATGGCATGACGTGGCTGATGGGCTGGCCAGAGATTGCGCCCGGAACATCATCGACCGCATCAAGTACCAGCCGGAAATAACCACCAAAGGCGGCACACAGCGCCACAGCAGTTGGCGCAATCCCGCTTACGAGAAGCTCATCGTGGACGAGCGGCTTTCGGACGCGGCCCTGACTTATTGCGCCATCGTCGATTACCCGCCGCTGCCATTGCTGCGCACCATCGCCATCGAACACCCCGAATCGGCAAAATCGATAATCCTCGACGCGATGCCATACGGCACCATGGGCATGCCCGTGTTCCGGTTTACGGTGGAACGTGGCACCAATAATACATTGACGGCACGCCGCAACACATACCAGCAGATCGCCAAACAGTTGCGCCGTTTCGCCGCAGTGTTCGGAGATGAGGAGACCCGTGTGCTGGCACACGAGATTGTCGAGCGTTATCCGAATCTTAATGCGCTACGCGAGGAGTTGGCGTTTGCGTTGTAGGGGCGACGGTGACAACGCGGTACGGCATTTGGCACGCATCCGGCGACTATGCAGAGAAATGCCAGCCTGTTCTTCGCTGAGATTCCTGATGATATTGGTCAGCTGGCTGCAAACCCAGACCTTGGCCAAATGCTCGTCCATGAGGAATCCCTTGCCTTTGGCATAGCGAACGACGACACCCGGCATGTTGAGTGCATTTTCAGCGCATTCAACATCATTTGCGTGCGCTTCGCGTGCATTTTCAGCACAGTAATTCCGTCACATACCTTAATGGATGCAGCACTCCTTCAAACGCTGCTGCAGGCCTTCGTCCACCGCGAAAAGGTACAGACCGTGGACGCCGCGCTTGAGCAGGACATTCAACTCATGCTTCAAGTTTTCTTCGGCAAAATCTCCTAAATCTTTGCGCTTATTGGTTGCCAGATAGTTTTGGCTGGCCTTTGCATCGAACACGATTTCCCCGTTACGATACGTCGCCGAGGGTCCAATGATCACACCGGCATAGTTCAAATCAAACCCTTGGATGGTGAAGATGGAGCCAATCTCATCTATGGTGTACGGCTTCTCCGCCCAAGCCAGTTCTTTGTCGATGCCTTTCCTGCTCTTCGGAGCGGAATCTTCGAGCTGATTGTTCCAAGGCTTGCAGAATTGGTCAGAACTTATTGCGGAATGATCGAATCCATGGTCATCCGCAAGTCCCATACGCCATACGCCGGAAGTATCGCGATGCAGTTCCACATTCCAAAAGCCATGCGGATCATTCTGATTCTCAGATTTCGCCGAATACTTCCAGTCATAGGTGGCCAACAAACGGGACAGTCCAGCCCCATCCCAACCATCAGGCTTCAGCTGGGCCTTCGCGTGAATGGCATTAAACAAATCAACCGGCGAGTCGAACACCTTAACGTCATAAGGTTCTCGAATCACTTCACCATCTGCGGCATACTCGCCCGTATCAACGGGCAAAGGACCGATACCTTTCCCCGAAGCGAATCGGTCAATCCACTGAATCATCGACTTACTCGCGGCAATACGGAATTGCTTTTTCAAATGGACATGCGCAACGTCCACGGAAATGGACGGCAGATGATATTCGGCGCCCAAATCAACCGCTTTGAATGCGCCGATTTTCCCGGTCGCGCATGCGGTCTGAGTCGAATCAGAGTCCAGCTGAAGTTTTTCCAGCACCGCTGGGTCCCACTGCTGGCTGGACTGCATAATCTGATTGTGATCAAAGACCGCAATCACCACCCGGGCTCTGCGCAGAATGTCATACAGATGGTTCTTCCCGGAATACCCCTGATTTCCTTGTGTCATCAACAAATGGGCCTCGTCGATGAGCACGATGTCCGCCAGCCTTGCGGCTGGTCTGGAATGCCTCGACCATGCTCGTTGCGTAAGCTGAATCGATTGATGAACTGACTGGGCAGCATGACCACTTCACCAGATTCCTTCTGCAAACCCAGTTTCGTGGCAATCTGATTATATACGTGCACCTGTTCCTTATGATTGACAAGAATGTATGAGGAAAGCCGGCCATTCGCCGTTTGTGACAGCTCAGGATAATCTTCGTCTTCGGAATAGGTGTCGCCTTGGATGCCGATTTCAGCCGCGATTCTGTAGAACAGGTGGCTTAACAGGACCGTTTTGCCTGTCCCTGCAGCACCTTGAACAAAGATTAATTTCGGATGGCGGTCTGAAGATTGCTCATCGGCTTTCTTCTGTTGCCGGCTATCGGCAACCAAGGCGGCAAGTTGCACCAAAATAGATTCTTCGGCTTCGAGCTGGCTATCGCTGAGTTTATGAAAAGGCGATGCTTGAACAACGCGGAATCTCGGATGATCTCCTCCGCCGGGAACAGGTCAGAATCTTCCTTGTGTAATCTCAACCAGATTTGCGAGAAAATCCGATCAAACTGGTCTGCGGTGTAATAATCGCCTTGCGCATTGGTCCGTCGATTGTTGAGCCTTTTCACCGAATCGGTACTGGACATATAGTGCATAAGACGGTTTTCGACATCCAGGGTTAACGACTTATTGAATTTGGGATGTGAAATAACATATTGCCGATATGCATCATCATTCCGCGAGACAGCATCAGCTACAGCTTTCCAGTCCTCGCGTTCTTTAGCATCTCTTTCAAGATGCTGGAATGTACGATGCCGTATATCGTTGGTCTCACCGACGTACACCGTATATTCGTTCTTCATCGAATAGCGATTGGTCTTTCCTGAATACACGACATAAACCGTTGGATATGCCAACACATATCGCAGCATGAAATGTTCCAGATCGGAATCATTAACACTGCGCCCCATCTGCTTCTCGAGGGATTCGTCAAAAGCCTTTTCAAAAGCTTCCCTACTGTATTGACCATATGGCAGGTTGATGACAAACGGCGCCAAGCTCTCACTGTTCATAGTCATATTATGGTCCATCATGAGCTCTGGTACATGACCAACATTCAGCAAGTCCTATAATGTCAGTCATGATCAGTGACAGTACCATTCAGTCGATTCGTGATTTTGTGTCGGAGCGTGGCTGGGGCCAATACCACACTCCTGAGAACCTGGCGAAGTCCATCAGCATCGAGGCGTCGGAATTGCTGGAATGCTACCAGTGGACGCCGCAGTCGCCATCCATGGATGAGGGACATGTCAGGGAAGAACTAGCGGATGTGCTTACGTATTGCATCATGATGGCCGATGCGCTTGGTGTGGATATGGATGACATCGTCATGGGCAAGCTCGCAAAGACCAAGAGCAAGTATCCCGCGGAAGCCGTCCGTGATGACTTCGAGGAATACGAGCACCGGCATCTGAATGCTCGTAAGACGGATGACGATGCTCAATCTTCGCCTAGCAAGTAGCTTGTTCCCATGCGGCTGCTATCACCATGCCGTGATTCCGACACCACCACGCGATAATGGTACACATGGAACCAATCAAGGATGACGGACGGCCGGTGGCATTGGTCACCGGCGGCACGAGCGGCATCGGCAAGGCGACTGCGCGGATGCTCGCTGTGCGGGGTTGGCGTGTGATTGCAGTGGGACTCGGTGCGGACGAGAATATCCCTGAGACTCAGCGTCTTGGCCACAGCGAACTGTTTACCTACGAGATGGATGTCACCAAACGGTATCCATTACCTCATGTGTATATGTAGTATCAAGGTCGGGGATACAGTACAACACCTCAAATATTCGCTTGACAGCATGCCAATCTCCCTCTGTCAATCCGCGATATTTCGGGAATTCATGCATCGTATACCACCTCACACAATTCAATGCTTCATGAGGAAACTCTGAAACTTGGTCTTGCGATTCATCTAATTCCCGACGTCGGCTCTCACGCATTAAGATAAGCACCGCAGCCACATGCTTGCAGTACGTTGCACGTTGGGAATATTGGCATGCGCAGGCGGCAGAAATCACTTTGCCATGGCGCAAACGAATGTCCACTTGATAGTCGTCATTCCCGCGAACACGGTATGCCAAAGATTCTCAGCAATCATGACCGGCGGATCAACCTTGCCGGCATCGTAATAAGCTTCTCCACGCACAAAAATCCTGCGTTCAAACAATTGAAAGAAACCGTCATCCACTTCTGCTGTCATACGGCCTCCTTGCCCTATGTATTTCAGGATAACGCTTGTCACCCGCTTTTTGTCATGTCCTGCGATATTTTCAATTGCTGCGAGCATCGCCCGGAACCAGCATTCGCCTTCGGCGTTCCATGGACCATTCCCACATATTCAGGACTACAGTAAGCGGCAGATGTAGCCGATTGTGCCCCAGTTCAAAGGAGGACATTATGGGATTGTTTGATTCGCTGAAGAACATGTTTGCGCATCACGAACACCATCATGGAGCCAGTATCGGGCAGTCGCTCACTCTCGCCGATGCCAAAGCAATACTTGCCTTTATTGTGGTGCATCAGCAGCTTGCGGACATGCGCAAGGTAGCGGATGCAGTCAAGCAATTGCAGGATGAGATGCCTCAGTACATCACATTCGGCATGTCGCATTATTACAGTGAGCCCAAGCGCGTGCGCTTCCAGTCCGAAGGTGGCAAGTTCATCGATGCGGACGCCATCGCCACCGCATTTGCCGAGACCACCGTATTGCAGGACGAGTGCGAAATCCAGCATCTTATGGGCGATATCGAAGACAACCGTGAGCATCGCGATCCGGCAAAGACGCCAGCAGTACCGATTGACGAACTCGTGCGCGTCACCAATGAAAGGCTTGCGACCGGCAACGATGAGGAGCGAAGTCGTGCATGGCTGTTCGCCTTATTCGATCAGCTCGATGACATTGCCGAGGCGACAAAGAACAACCTGGAGCCGCTTGTCACAGCGTTGGATACGACTCTACAAAACAGCTCCGCTACTATTGGCAACTCCGCCACTACCGACGCCGGCAGCAGCAGCAACAATGCCAATGCCGGCGATGCACGTTCCCGTATCATCTCCCTAATCGCCGACGCTCTCTTCCCGGCCTCAGAATCCTCGCAGACAAGCGAGTACTCAGCATCCGCCGCCATCCGCGAACTGATGCTCAATCCCACCGCAACATCGCTCGATTACATGCCAGCCATAGACGTACTGCGCGCCCACGGTCTCACCATTTGCCGGTGAGTCCGAGAAGTCAACCGGTGGTTCATACGGCAGTGGTTCATGCGGTACATACCGCACGGAACTGCTATGCACGAACCACTGTGTCCGAACAACGAGAACGCACTACTTCTCCAGCTTCTCCAACTTTTCCAGTGCCTTTAACAGCGAATCGACATGTCCTTTGGCACGCACGTTGTAGCGCGCAATCGCCACGGAGCCATCGGGATTGATGACGAGCGTCGAGCGGATCACACCTACGTGCACCTTGCCGTAGAGCTTCTTTTCGCCGTATGCGCCGTACAGCTTGTGCACGGTCAGGTCGGGATCAGACAGCAACGGGAATGTGAGATGATCGCGCTGTGCAAACTTGCGCAGTTTGTCAAGCGAGTCCTTGGAGACACCGAGCACTGTGACATTCTTCGACGCCAATCGGGCGAGATTGTCGCGGAAATCGCAGGCCTCGGTGGTGCAACCGGGCGTCATCGCGGCCGGGTAGAAGTACAGTACAACCCTGCGGCCGGCATCAAGCACGTCAGACAGGTTGATTGATCCGCTCTCTGTAAACCCAGGTATAACCGCCGGCAGAGTGAAATCGGGCGCCGCGCTCCCCTCTTGCAGACGTTCCGGCATTGAATCAGAGCTATCAACAGTAGTGGTCATGATTCCCATCATAGAACCCTTATCAACAGCGCTAGTAAAGTTATTCAGAGGTCAGTCACACAACTGCGGATCGGCAAAACGGCGATTCTGCAACACCGGCAATGTTCGACGCGCGGAATCAAGACACTCACGACTCAGCTCAGCAGTAATGAGATCGGCTTCCCTATCGCCCGCCGCCGCATCACGCGCGAATCCGTCGATGATCTCCAGATTCCGTTCCGGTTCCTCCGCCACCGTAAATTGCGCAACCGCGACGGACAGATGACCACTATTTTCGCATGATGAACAAACCATTTTGAATTCACAATTCTCTATGCTCGGCGCAGCATACGTTCTGCCACATCGATATGAATATTGCAATCGAAAATGACACATACGGCGGAGCTCATCAGCTCTCCAGAAGTTGCTTCAAATAAGCTGAATCATGCACCCGCACTGGTCGAGTATCCTCATCAAAGCCTTCATTGGCGTCTACCTGCTGCTTGATGAAATCAAAAGCCTGCTGAGGAGTGACACGAATGCTGACTTCCATCTGTTCTTTCATTATCGTCGGCATAAGATCGTTCCCTCCTTCCCCGTTCAGTATATATTCAACTTATTTCAGCACGAAAGGATCCTCCGTCTGAGAGCAAACGACATAGCCTCACACCAGTCCCAACGTTTTGAAGGCGTTGGCCAGGCCGTCCTCGTGAATGTCGGTGGTGGTGAAGTCGCAGAAGGCTTGGATGCCATGAATGGCGTTGCCCATGGCTACGGATGTGCTGCGGCCTTGAGCATGGCGGTGTCGTTGTCGGAGTCGCCGATGGTGATGGTGTCGGCAATGGCATAGCCCAGCAAAGAAGCCACGTCGCGCACAGCGGTACCTTTGTCGATGCCGTTAATCAGCAGTTCGCCGTTATTCGACGAGATCTTGTCGTATGAGCCGTGCACGAGTTCGAACCAGGGGGCAAGATCATGCTGGGTGTCCTCGAAGGAAACATCCGGCTCGGGCCCGGTGAAATACGATCCCTTGCTCACACGAATCGTCTGTCCCAAAGTCGAGCCAGCCGGCACCTCCACCTCATCCAACAGGTGCCAGAATCGCGCGAATTCGCCACGATTCCAGGTCTTGCCTTTCGATTCCAGATGTTGACGGTAGCCTTCCGAGATGTACATGCCATCCGCACCTTGCCATTGGTAGCTCTCGATATGATGCTTGGCAAAATACGCCATCGCCGCATCGACCGCTTCAGGAGGGACGAGATGCTGGAACAGCAGCCTGTCTCCGATATTCGCCTGAGCGCCCGCCACGGAAACCACGCCATCGAAACCGAGGTCGAGGATGCTGCGCTCGATTTTCGGCACGGAACGCCCGGTGCAGATGAAGAGCTTGTGGCCGTTGGCCTGGGCTTGTTTGCAAGCGATTCTGGCAGATTCGGGTACGACGTGGTTTTCGTCGGCTAGGGTGCCGTCGATATCGATGAATACGAGTTTGCTATTGGTTGTCATGGTTGCCTTCGTAACTGGTTGCCCCCAGTCAGCTTACGCTGACAGCCCCTCTCCAGAGGGGGCGAAGAAAATCCCGCCTAAAAACCTACAAGCATCACACGGCGTAGGCGGCCCAGCGGCCGTGGGTGTGCTGGACTTCGATGGGCATACCGAACAATTCCGACAAGCGTTCGTCGGTCAGGCCATTCTCCAGCGAACCGGTGTAGACGATGGTGCCAGCACCGGGATTGCCCATTGAATCCACGCCCGCTTCGGTGGCGTCCTCGGCAGGAATCGGCTTGCGTCCCATGATAGCGATGTGGTCGAAACCGGCCGGAATCTCCTCCAGACGGTGAGTAACCAAGACCACGGCGCGATCGGAACTTTCCTCGCCGATACGGCTCAGTGTGCGCATCACCTGCTCGCGGCCGCCCAGGTCAAGGCCGGTGGTCGGCTCGTCCATAATCAAAAGCTCGGGATCGCCCATCAGCGCACGGGCGATGAGCACACGGGTGCGTTCGCCTTCGGACAGTCGCCACATCTCCTTGCCTTCCAGATAGGAGACGCGAAAATCGCGCAGCAGATGGCGGGCGCGGGCGTATTCTTCGTCCGTGTAGGTGTCGCGCCAGCGCCCGGTCACGGCGGACAGGCCGGTGACCACGCGTCCAGCGGGTCCTCGAACTCGGGGAACTGCCGGCCCAGGTCGGCCGAGGCGAGACCGATGCGGGTGCGCAGTTTGAACACGTCGTATTTGCCGAGCTGGTGGCCGAGAATGAACACGCGGCCTTCCGAGGGGAAGGTGCGGGTGGCCAGCATGCCGACTGCGGTGGATTTGCCGATGCCGTTCGGCCCGAACAGCACCCAACGCTCCCCTGCGTTGATGGTGAGGTTCACGTCGGTGATGATGACGCGGCGGTTGCGGCGGAATTCGACGTTGTCAAGTTGGAGGACGGTTTGGGACATGATTCTCCTCAGTGGTACAAAACGGAGGGAGAGCACCGCTTATTGCACGGTCTCTCCCTCCGTCACGCTGCGCGAGCCTGCGCTGGCTCGCTTTTACTTCTTCTGTTCGTCGAGCACCGACTGGTAGACCTCCACGGTCTTGTCGCCGATGGATTCCCAACTGAACACGTCGCGGGCGCGTTCGTAGCCGGCCTGGCCCATCTTCTTGGCGAGTTCGGGATCGGCCATGATCTTGTCGATGGCGGCGGCCATGTCGTGCACGAACTTGTCCGGATCGGTGGGGGTGCCGGTGCCGTCGTGCAGCTGGTCGATCGGGACCAGATAGCCGGTCTCGCCGTCGACCACAACTTCCGGAATGCCACCGGTGGCGGATGCGACGACCGGCAGACCGCAGGCCATGGCCTCAAGGTTCACGATGCCCAGCGGCTCGTAGATGCTCGGGCAGATGAAAGCGTCGCAGCCGTGCTCCAGAGCGTTCAGCTCAGGCTTCGGCAGCATTTCCTCGATCCACACGATGTTGCCACGCTCCTCGTCCAGCTTGGCGAACGCGATCTTGACCTCTTCGGCGATTTCCGGGGTGTCAGGCGCTCCCGCGCACAGCACCACCTGAATATCCTTGGAAATCAGGTGCAGGGCCTTGAGCAGGTACGGCAGGCCCTTCTGGCGGGTGATACGGCCCACGAACAGCAGGGTGGGCTTCGAACGGTCGATGTGGTAACGCTCGAACACCTTCCAACCCGGATCGTCTGGTGCCGGGGTAGCGAAGTCGGCCATGGTGATGCCGTTGTACACCACAACCACCTTGTTCGGATCGAGGTTCGGGTAAGCAGTCAGAATATCCTTGCGCATGCCACCGGACACGGCGATCACACGGTCGGCGTGCTCGTAAGCATCCTTCTCAGCCAGGAGCTCAGGTTGTAGCCGCCGCCGAGCTGCTCACGCTTCCATGGGCGGAACGGTTCCAGAGAGTGCGCGGTAATAACCAATGGAGTGCCGTGCAGCATCTTGGCCATGTAGCCCGCCAAGCAGGCATACCAGGTGTGCGCGTGGATGATGTCGGCGTCCACATCATTGGCGATCTGCAAATCAACGCCGAAGGTCTTCAATGCGGGGTTGGCATCAGCCAGCTCAGAAGGCGTGTCATAGCCGACGACCTTCAAGCTGCCCTTAGCATCGGCAGCATTCGGGATAGCAGGAATGTCCGCCTCGGTGCGCTTGCCATCAAACGCACGAACGGTTACGTCGATGCGCTCGGCAAGCACCTTGGACAGTTCCTCGGCGTGTACACCGGCCCCACCATAGACATGCGGCGGGTATTCGCGGGTTAGAATATCAACTTTCATCGGACTGCCTCTCCTTCGTGCGTCAGAAAGAAACTCAAGCACTTCTTACTTTAGGGCACCGCATACAAGAAAACGCACAACTTCCGTCGTGCGTTTTGCTTTTCAAGCCGGATTTACCGGGCAAAAGATCAGACGGCCGTGCCGTTCTCATCCAAATTCGGATTGTGCTTGGAATCGCCAGCCGTAAAGAACAGGCTCAGCACACCCACAATGAACACCGCGGAAACGGTGATGATCAGCCACATCGGATGGCTTGGCAGCCACATAACCACGAAGAACGCGATAATCGCGATGGCGATCAGCGTCCAGCTGCCCACGCGGAACCACTGACGCAGCGAATGCGGTGCCTTGAACATCTTCGGATTCGTGTAGTTCGGGTTAGTGGTCAGCAGGGTTTCGGTGTCCGCGATCGTACCGCCGCTGGGCTTCCATTCGGTGCCGTCGGTGCCGTCCTGCAGACGCTGGGACTTCTGCTGCAGCTGGTATTCGTCAATCATTCCCGAGCGACCGCGGCCTTGGGTCTGGTCGTACTGCGACGGCACTCCCCTGCGGCCTGCTTTGGCTTGGGCACGGCGTTCTGCACGATTCGGCATTTCACTACTCCTGCTTCGACGGTGACATTGTTGGCTATATTACTCGCTTATCGGCGGCAATTTGCCACCAGTCCATCGGAACCACTGTGTGTCATTGTATTTTCAGTCAGTGATGCGGGCAGTCGGTGATGCGATAGGTTTGCGTATGGAAGTCGCAAGTGACCGCAGTGCCGTCCGCGAATACCGAACGCTGCACCAGCGGATCATCATCCACGAACTCGTGACGAACCAGTTCCTGCATGCCGACCCGCTCATGGAATGCAGCGACCGTATGGCAGCGTTCGATGTCGTTTTCCGTGCGAGCGCGCTGTTCGTCGTCCATGTCGCCGTCAACGCCGATGTATGCGGCATCGCGAATCAGGTATGGAGCTCCGCCGTTGAGCAAGGCGTACAGCATGTAATCGTCGCCGTCCACCACACGCTCCATCATCCACGGCTCGATAACGCAATCATGGTAGACGAGGTTATACAGCGGCACCGGCACACCTTGGCGCGGCTCGTTGGGTGAGCGCATCTGGAAGTCGTATGGCGCGTAATGGCAGAATATCAGGCTTGGCACTGCCCAGTCCGATACCTCTTCGGACGAGGAGAGGATGCCGTGCGAGAGCAGATATTCGAAGCATTCGGCGCGGCGGTCAAAGCATTCGCGGCGGGTCATGCGGTGTTCGGGGTTCGAGCATTCGTCGCCTTCGTTGCAGGTGAAGACATCCAAGTATGCACAGTCGAGTTTGATGCCGTGTGCGGCGATTTCGGCGAAATTGCGGCGCACGTAGTCCGGTGCGAGCTCGGCGCACAGGTAGGTCTGGCGGCCGCCCGCCCAGCGTGCGTGTTCGGGCATCGTACCGTCTGCCAGCCGAATCGCATTGTTGGCATCAAAGGTTTGCGCGGTGAAGTAGTAATCGCGGTACTGGTCATGCGTGCCGAAAATATCGCCTTGCTCATGGCAGGCGTCGACCAGCGACTTCATGCCTTCCCAGCCGCCTGCCTCCTGACAGGCCGGCAGATAGTCGGGGTGTGCGTTGTCGTATCCGGCTGTGCCCAACCATCCAAGTGCATGTACAGTCGGCCTGCACCCATGCTGTGCAATGTTCGCATTTGCTTTTCGCGCTGTGCGAAGGTGACCAGTGACTCGTTTTTCTCGGGGTGGTCCTTATCGTAGTAGTACGAGTCGGGCTGTACTTTGGTTTTGATGCCGATGTGCACCCATGAACGACCAATCAGGTCACGCACGGAGGGATTGCGCGCCGCCTTTTCGACGAGCGTACGCAAGCGACCTCGTTCATTGACGTACGAACGATAGGCCTTGCACACCGCCGTGTGATCGGCGTGGTCGAGGAACTGGTAGCGTACCACGCGGCGATAATTCATTGTGCCGAGGCTTGGCTCAAACCAAGTATTGATATGGGTGTACGGGCCATTGCTGGGATGGTCGATGCCGTAACCGGCATTCCATGGAGTTTCGCAGGTAGCGATATACCCGTGTCCGTCTGCGCGGAGCTGCGCGAACCACGGCATGTAACCGCCAGCCGTTTCGAAGCGGCCGTCGAAGGCGATATCTTTGGTGCTCACGGCGGTAGGCCATGTGTTGGGGATCATCACACCTTGCTCATGGGTGATGAGTGTCGTGTCATGGTCGTCGGCGCAATCGAAGTCCATGGCTGCGGGCCACGTCACATTGGTGATGTTCAGGCCTTGCTCATTGAGCGGAATCCATTCGAAGAGCACATCGCCTGAGGCACGCTCCACCCATACATAGGTTTCAAAGGAGTATGCGCTGTGCCCAAAGCCGGTGAAGATGCTGCGAATGCCGGTTCCCGTGCCGGTTTCACGCTGCTCATGGGTGATGGAAGTGGCATCCGCGAACGCGAAGGTGCCTTGCGCGCATTGCAGGGTCGGCTTGAAATCAGCGCAGGTATTCCATTCGGCACCGTCGCGCGTAAAAGCGAACTGCATTGTTCGTTCATCGAATCGCACGGTAGTGCCGGATACGGTGAATTCCATAGTTAATGTGCTCCTGTATGTTCTCGATTGCTCCCGCTTACGGGAGCTCGCTCATATAACAAGATTAGGGGTGGTCTGCTGTTTGAGACCACCCCCAGTCGGCTTTGCCGACAGCCCCCGCCAGCGGGGGGCTAGCGCTGTCTGTTTATTACTTACTGCTTACTGCTTCTTGGTCAGTGCGGTGAACACTGGGCCGCCGCCGTAGTCGAATGCGACGCCGGAGATTGCGGAGGTGCTGGCTGCGGTGGCATTCTGGTTCCACAACGGGATAGCCGGAAGGTCCTGCAGCAGAATCTCCTCACCTTGCTGATAATACTTGTCGGCTTCCTCGGTGGACGGGGCGGAAAGAGCCTTGTCCATCATGGCATCGAACTCGGGGTTCTTGTAGTTGCCGCTGTTGCCGCCCTTGCCGTCGGCCGAACTGGAATCGTACAGCTGTACCAGATAGTTGTCCGCGGATGGATAATCAGGGCCCCAACCGCTACGGTATGCGGAGGTCATCTTGCCTGAATCCACATTGGACAGGAATTCGTCGGAAGTGGACATCGGGATGCTCTTGGCATCGATATCCAGCGTGTTCTTGATGTAGTTGCAGATTGCCTCAACAGTTCTTCGCAGTGCCATCAGCATTGTATGCAATGCCGAACTCACCGCTCCACGGGGAGATGGCGTTGGCCTTGGCCCACAGTTCCTTGGCCTTGGACGGGTTGTACTTCAGTACTTCATTTCCCTTGAGTTCCTTGGAGTAGGCGCTGATTGGGGCTGCAAGGAAGTCGACGGCGGGCGTGGCGGTACCGTGGAAGATCTTCTCGGCGACGGTCTTGCGGTCGATGGACATGGAAATGGCCTGACGACGCAGGTTGCCTTCCTCGTTCTGGCCGAAGTGTTCCAGCCATTCAGGAATGGTGAAAGTGAGCGTATTGCCACCGGGCTCGTTGTATGCCTTCAGCGACTTGTCGGATTGGAAGGAGGTAAGTGCGGTGTCAGGAATCGTGTTCGTGAAGTCCAGGTTGCCACCGCGTAGGTCGCGTATGCCGAATCAGGCGAGGTATAGATCTTGAAGTTCAGGCCATCGTTCTTGGCGACACGATTGCCCTTGTAGTCAGGGTTCTTCACCATTTCGATGCTGTGGTTGTGCTGCCAGGACACGAACTTGTATGGGCCGTTGCTCACTGGGTGCTGACCGAACTTCTTCGGGTCCTTGAACGCGGATTCGGGCAACGGCATGTAGGCGTGGCTGCCGGCCTTGACCGGGAATGCCGAGTCGGGCTGGCTGAGCTTGACATCGATGGTGTTGTCGTCAACGACGGTCAGGCCGCTCAGCGTGGCCTTGGGGTCCACGTCCGGCTTTTGCAGATCATCATAGCCTTCGATTGTGCTGAAGAAGCTGGCGCTGGCCTGCTTGTTGGCACTGTTGGCGGTGTAATTCCATGCGTTTACGAAGGAGTGCGCGGTCACCGGAGTGCCGTCGGTGAACTTCCATCCGCTCTTGAGCTTGATGACGTAATGCGTGGCGTTGTCGCTGGAGGTGATGCTGTCTGCTACCTCGTTGTGGATGCCGCCCTTCGCATCGTAGGTCACCAGACCTGCGAACAGCTGGTCTACAACCTTGCCGCCACCGGCCTCAGTGGTGTTGCCGGGGAATAGTGGGTGTGCCGGCTCACTGCCGTACACGGAAATGATATTGGAATCTGAAGCATTGCTGGAATTGGAGGTACCGGTCGATCCGCAGCCGCTGAGCAGCATGACGATTGCCGCACCGGCCGCGACCAGTGAAGTGACATGGCGTGTGTTCATGAATCTCTCCCAAATATTCTGGCGTCATCTTTTTGGCGACGAAAGACACCATAGGAGCTTCATGTTAACCACGTATGCAATATTCTCGAAATATAAACATTACTGAAGGCTCAAGGCAGTAATTAATCCCAGAAACGCAAAAATCCCCTCACGAAGAAGGGATTTTCATGTTTCTGTTTGGAAAGTATTCAGCGAGGCAGCATCATCGGACGCTGGCTGGCCTTGATCGGAGCCGGCAGCTCACTGGTCTGCTCGCTGGAGAGGTACTCGTCCACGGCTGCGGCGCAGGAGCGGCCTTCGGCGATGGCCCAGACCACGAGGCTCTGGCCACGGCCGGCATCGCCGCACACGAACACGCCGTCCTGGGAGGTGGCGAACTTGTCATTGCGGGCGATGTTGCCGCGCTTGTCGAGTTCGACGGGCAGCTGGTCGAGGATGGTCTCGGTGTCCGGGTGCAGGAAGCCCACGGAGATGAGGACCAGATCGGCCGGCAGCACGCGCTCGGTACCGGGCTGGCGGGTGAAGGGGCCGTTCTCGCCGGGAGCCACGGAGACGACCTTCAGGCCGGTGACGTGACCGCGTTCATCGGCCACGAAGCCTTCGGCGGTGGTCGAGTTGTCGATGGTGACCTTGGCCTTCTCCTCTTCGGTGCCTTCGAAGTTCACCGAGTCGGTCGAGTAAATGTACTCGCCACCCTCTTCCATGGAGGAAGTCTTCTGGTAGGTGCGGGCGAAGGTCGGCCACGGGCTGTTGTCCGGGCGTGAAGACGGCTCTTTCGGCATGATCTGCAGCACGGTGACATCCTTCGCACCCTGACGGATGGAGGTACCAAGGCAGTCGGAACCGGTGTCGCCACCGCCGATGACCACCACGTGCTTGTCCTTGGCGGTGATGTCGTGCACCGGCTTGACGCCGAAGATACGGCGCGTGGCGTCGGGCAGGAAGTCGAGGGCGAAGTGGATGCCGTCAAGCTCGCGGCCCGGAATCTTCATATCGCGCGGCACGCGGGAGCCGATGGCCACCACGACGGCGTCGTAACGGTCACGCAGGTCATCCCACGTGATGTCCTTGCCGATTTCCACGTTGGTGCGGAAGCGGGTGCCTTCGGCCTCCATCTGCTTGACACGGCGGTCGATCAGACCCTTTTCAAGCTTGAAGTTCGGGATGCCGTAACGCATCAGACCACCGATGGCGTCGTCCTTCTCGTAGACGACGACGGTGTGGCCGGCGCGGGTGAGCTGCTGAGCAGCGGCAAGGCCTGCAGGGCCGGAGCGACGACGGCGACCGTCTGGTCGGTCAGACGCTGCGGCGGCAAAGGCTTGACGATGTCAAGATCCCAGGCCTGATCGATAATCGTGCATTCGTCGTTGCGAATCATGGTCGGCGGCTGGTGGATGCCGAGCACGCAGGCCTGCTCGCACAGAGCCGGGCAGATACGACCGGTGACTTCAGGGAAGTTGTTGGTCATGGACAGACGGTTGTACGCGTCCTCCCACTTGCCCTGACGGACCAGATCGTTCCACTCAGGAATCAGGTTGCCCAGCGGACATCCGGTCATACAGAACGGGGTGCCGCAATCCATGCAGCGGGCCGCCTGCGCTTGGGTCCACGGTTGCAGGCCGGTTTCGGCGTGAACGTCGAACCAGTCCTTGATACGTTCCTCAACGGGGCGTTCAGCCAGCTCTCGGCGGGTACGGACCTTCAGAAATCCTCTCGGGTCGCCCATGTCAGCGCGCTCCTTCCATAACCTGCTCGTACACCTTTTCCCAGGCGCGGGCGCATTGAAATCTACATTGTTGGCCTTGGCCTCTTCCATGGCCTTCGTCATGGCCACGAACTGCTTCGGCACCACGTGAGTGAACCGCTTGACGGTCTCGTTCCAGTCCTCCAGCAAAGCCGCAGCGAACTGCGAACCGGTCTCTTCGGCATGCTGCTTGACCAGTGCGTACACCAGCTTGGAGGTTTCGGCATCAAGCGACTTGAAGAGCAGTGCACCGGACTTGATGGCACCCGGGTTGACCTTCTTCATATCGAGGTCAAGCACATAAGTGTTACCGCCGGAGAAGCCTGCACCGAAATTGCGTCCGGTGGGGCCGAGCACCACAACAGTGCCGCCGGTCATGTACTCGCAGCCGTGGTCGCCCACGCCTTCGACCACAAACGTGGCACCGCCGTTACGAACGCCGAAACGTTCGCCGGCGCGTCCGGCCACGAACATCTGGCCGGAAGTGGCGCCGAAACCGGTGACGTTGCCGGCGATGACGTTGCTGTGCTTGTCGAAGGTGACGTTATCTTCCGGGCGCACGATCATGCGACCGCCGGACAGGCCCTTGCCGGCGTAGTCGTTGACTTCGCCGTAGATGCGCATGGTCTCGCCGCGCGGGATGAACGCACCGATGGACTGGCCTCCGGAACCGTGCAGGGTCATGTCGATGGTGTCGTCCGGCAGACCTTCCTCGCCGTAACGGCGGGTGATCTCGTAGCCGACCATGGTGCCGACCGTACGGTTGACGTTGCGAATCGGCATTTCGATGCGCACGGGTTCCTTGTGTTCGAGGGCCGGCTGGGCAAGTTCGATGAGCTTGTTGTCCAGCGCCTTCTCCAGCTCGTGGTTCTGCTCGATGGTCTGGTGCAGGATCGTGCCGGGTACCGGGCCGGCCTGCTTGAGCACGTTGGACAGGTCGATGCCGCCGGACTTCCAGCGCTTGATGGCCTCGTCCTGATCCAAGCACTCAACGTGGCCGATGGCCTCCTCAAGAGTCCTGAAGCCGAGCTGGGCGAGGATCTCGCGCACCTCCTCAGCGATGAACATGAAGAAGTTGACCACGTACTCGGGCTTGCCCTTAAAGCGGGCGCGCAGCTCAGGATCCTGGGTGGCAATGCCCTGCGGGCAGGTGTTCTTCTGGCAGGCGCGCATCATGACGCAGCCTTCCACGATCAGGCTGCGGTAGCGAAGCCGAATTCCTCGGCACCAAGCAGGGCGGCGATGACCACGTCACGACCGGTCTTGAGCTCGCCGTCGCACTGGACGACGATGCGGGAGCGCAGGCCGTTCAGGATCAGCGTCTGCTGGGTTTCGGACAGGCCGATCTCCACGGGGTGCCGGCGTGCTTGATGGCGTTGAGCGGGGCTGCACCCGTACCGCCGTCATAGCCGGAGATAAGCACCACGTCGGCATGGCACTTGGCCACACCTGCGGCGATGGTGCCGACGCCGAACTCGGAAACGAGCTTGACGTGGATACGTGCCTTCGGGTTGGCCATCTTCGCATCGTTGATCAGCTGCTTCAGATCCTCGATGGAGTAGATGTCGTGGTGCGGCGGCGGGGAGATAAGCTCCACGCCCGGGGTGGCGTGACGGACCTTGGCGATCCACGGCGGGACCTTGGCTCCGGCAGGTGGCCACCCTCACCAGGCTTGGCGCCCTGGGCGAGCTTGATCTGCAAATCGGTGGCGTGCACGAGGTAATCGGAGGTCACGCCGAAGCGGGCGGACGCAATCTGCTTGATGCGGCTGTAGCGCTGCGGATCATTGATACGGTCGTCGGATTCGCCGCCCTCACCGGAGTTGGAGCGTGCGCCAATCGAGTTCATGGCGATGGCGAGCGTCTCGTGTGCTTCCTGCGAGATGGAGCCGTAGCTCATGGCACCGGTGGAGAAGCGCTTGACGATCTCGGAGGCCGGCTCGACTTCGGCGATGTCGATGGGCTTGCGGTTGGTGTTGAACTTCATCAGGCCACGCAGGTCATGAGTCGGTTCGACGTGTCGTTGATGTGGTGCGAATACTTCTTGAACATCTGGTAGTCGCCACGCTGGGTGGACTGCTGAAGCAGGAAGATGGCCTCGGGATCGTTGAGGTGGTCCTCGCCGGTGCGACGCCACTTGTAGTCGCCGCCGGTGCGCAGGTTGCGGTGCGGGGACGCGCTCCACTGGTTCGGGTAGGCCACGCGGTGGCGGATGGCCACTTCTTCGGCGATTTCTTCAAGGCCCACGCCGCCCACACGGGAGGTGGTGCCGGTGAAGTATTCGTCGATGACTTCTTGGCTCAGGCCCACAGCCTCGAACAGCTGCGCGCCACGGTAGCTCATGATGGTGGAGACGCCCATCTTGGACATGATCTTGAGCACGCCGGTGGAGAGGGCCTTGGTGAGGTTCTTCACGGCGGTGTCCGCGTCGACCTTGAGGTAGCCGTTGCGGGCCAGATCTTCCACGGATTCGAATGCCAGGTACGGGTTCACGCAGGCGGCACCGTAAGCGATCAGCAGCGCGACATGGTGAATCTCGCGCACGTCACCGGCCTCGACGGCCACGGAGATCTGCGTACGGGTGTGGCGGCGCAGCAGGTGGTGCTGCACGGCGGAAGTCAGCAGCAGGGACGGGATCGGACCCCACGTATGGTTGGACTCACGGTCGGAGAGCACGATGAAGTTCTTGCCGTTGGCGATGGCCTCGTCGATTTCGGCGAAGATCTCGTCAAGTCGCTCTTCGAGGGCCTTGCCGCCGCCGGCGACCTGGTAGAGGCCCTTGACCACGTACGGGCGGTAGTAGCCGCCGAGGATGCGGGCCTTGTCAAGGCGCTTGAGCTGGGCCATCTCATCAGAGTTGACCACGGGCAGCGGGATGAGGATCTTCTTGGCGTGCAGCTCGGAATCGGCCAGCAGGTTCGGCTCGGGGCCGATGGCGGATTCGAGCGAGGTGACGATCTCCTCACGCTCCCAGTCCAGCGGCGGGTTGGTGACCTGTGCGAACTTCTGGGTGAAGTAGTCGAACAGCATGCGGCTGCGGCTGGAAAGCGCAGGCATAGGCGCATCGTTACCCATGGAACCGAGCGGTTCCTTGCCGGTGTTGGCCATCGGCGTGAGCAGGAGCTTCAGATCCTCTTCGGTGTAGCCGAAGGCGCGCTGACGGCGCTGGACGGACTGGCCGGAGTGGCTGACGTGCTCGCGGCGGGGCAGGTCGCTCATTTCAACGGAGTTGCCTTCCACCCACTTGCGGTACGGGTGCTGGGCAGCGAGGTTCCTCTTGACCTCTTCATCGGGAATGATGCGCCTTCGGCGGTGTCGACCAAGAACATCTCGCCGGGCTCAAGACGACCCTTGGACACGATGTGTTCCTGCGCGATCTCCGGCAGAACGCCGGCCTCGGAGGCCAGAACGATGTAGCCGTCATCGGTGAGCTGCCAGCGGCCGGGACGGAAGCCGTTGCGGTCGAGCAGGGCGCCGACCTGGGTGCCGTCGGTGAAGACGATGTCGGCCGGGCCATCCCACGGCTCGATAAGCGTGTTGTTGTACTCGTAGAAGGCGCGCACGTCCGGATCGAGATCCGGGTTCTTCTCCCAAGCCGGCGGCAGCATCATGCAGATGGCGTGCGGCAGGGAGCGGCCGGCGAGGTGCAGCAGTTCGAGGCACTCGTCGAAGGTGCCGGAATCGGAGTAGCCCGGGGTGGTGATCGGCAGCAGCGGCTCGAATTCACCGAGCAGTTCGCTGCTCAGGCGGCCTTCACGGGCGGAGAGCCAGTTGCGGTTGCCTGGATGGTGTTGATCTCGCCATTGTGGGCCAGCAGACGGAACGGCTGGGCCAGCGGCCAGCTCGGGAAGGTGTTGGTGGAGAAGCGGGAGTGGACGATGGCGATGGTGGCCTTCATGCGCTCGTCGTTCAGATCCTCGAAGAAGTGGGTGAGCTGCATGGTGGTGAGCATGCCCTTGTACGTGATGGTACGGGCGGACAGGGATGCGAAGTAGACGCCCACCTCATGCTCGACGCGCTTGCGGATGCGGAAGGTCTTGCGATCCAAGTCCACGCCGGCCAGAGCACCGTCCGGAGAGGCGACCACGAGAGTCTTGAATCCTGGCATGGCGGCAAGGGCCTGCAGGCCAAGGCCGTCCGGGTTGGTGGGCACCACGCGCCATGCGAGGACTTCGAGTCCCTCCTCGCGCACGATCTTGGCAATGGCCTGTTCCTGCTGACCGGAGGTTTCGATGTCGCGGTCAAGGAAGGCGATGCCTGCCGCATAGTGACCGGCTTCCGGCAGTTCGGCGGGCACGGTGGCACGCATGAACTCATCCGGCATGCTCATCAGAATGCCGCGCCGTCACCTGTGTTCTCCTCGGCACCCACGGCACCACGGTGATCAAGGTTGACCAGCACCTCAATGGCGTCGGTGACGATCTTGCGCTCAGGACGCTTGTTCAAAGTGGTGACCATACCCACACCACAGGCGTCATGCTCGTTGGCGGGATCATACATACCGTCCGGAGCGTGGACCGTGAGATCGAGCGGGGCTTTGAATGTCACCGAAATCACCTCAATTGGTTGTGGGCACGTAAGAAAATCATGCCTCTTCGTTCATTGCTGTTGACACAGTACCGTTGCTCCATGTCATTTACGTTTCATGTGTCCATATACCGAGTCGCCATAAAAGTCAATAGTGATTCTCAAGCAATTTTTTTTATGGCCAGTTATGGGGGTATTTCGAACTTTTTCGCTCGAAATGTCTATTTGACCACACGAAAATACGATACGGAAACGTCCGTATCGTGAAATGCTGCGTTGGGTGATGTTACGGATTGGCGGCTGTGGACCACCCTCAGTCATGCTTCGCATGACAGCTCCCGCCAGCGGGAGCATGAGAACTGTGCATGTCTGACACCATAGCGATCGGCGCGCTCCGCGAACTCACCGAACATGGCATCCACGTGCCCGACGACGTACGGCTCATGGGATTCGACGGTATCCCCTTCTCCGCCTGCACCAACCCACCCATCAGCACTGTGGCGATGGACGTCCCCGCAATGGCTCGTACGGTTATCGATCGCATGGTGACGCTGAACGAGTCGAACCTACGGCATGAACGGCCCGATGACATCACCCATGACCATATCCAGTTCCAGGTGATGCCACGCACGTCGACTCTGGCCGCCTGATACCGGCCGGCACCCTTATGAGTGCCGGCTTCATCCTTGAAAATATGAAGGCTATGCCACGTACAGCGCGGCGGGATACGTAAGATACGAAATCTCATCGACTGATCGACCGTCACATATCCGGCTGGCGCGTTGAGCACGTCCGGAATGCGGTTGACGATTGTGGCGCACGTATGTTCGACGGTCGCCGGCTTGACCACGTGGAACTCCACGTCCGGTTCACCCTCGATCTTCCAATCGCACATATCGCCATCATCCGGCCCGTACACCTTGCCGATACAGGCAGTTTCCAACGTGATGCCTGATTAGTTTCGGTGGTTACCACGGCGGACATGCCGATGCATTTGCCGACCGGAATCATCTCGCCCATCGTTTCGGAATACACGTCGACATCGCTGAAATACGGCACACTGGCCTGGGTCTGCGATGCGATGGTAAGCCCAAGCTTCTGGGCCAGCGCTTCATTGGAATTCCATACATACGAGGGCACCACGGTTTCGGGATGCGCAAGCTCGGCCTCGAACTCCTCGGCGGTCAGACCGCAACCGTGCGCTTTGGCCAAAGCCAGGCCGTATTCCTCGACGTTGTAGCTCACCGCACCGGTGATCTTCTTGATGCTGTGGCATCCGGCGGCGACGGTGGAGACCATGTTCACCCAGTAGATGTCCTGCATGCCGGAGCGACCATGGTGGCACCGGCTTCCTTGGCGATGATGTCGAGACGGTTCGTGGTGGCCGGATCGGTGGTCCACGGGTAGATGCATTCCTCGCAGGTGGTGATCACGCTGATGCCACGGGCCAAGCACTGCTCGCACATGGTGGCGATTTCGTTCTCGAAGCTGAATAGCGTGACTACCGCGATATCCGCGTCGCACTCGTTGAGTACAGCCTCGGCATCGGCGCGAATCGGCACATTGATGGGCCGATGCCTGCAAACACACCGGCATCCATGCCCACGACTTCCGGGTTCACGTCGATGGCACCGACGATTTGAATGCCTTTCTCGTGCATATAGCGAATCGTGTACTTCGCCATTTTGCCGCAGCCGTATTGAATGGCTTTGATTGGTTGCATACCGCATACTCCTTTGCAACAGTGCATATTGGCCATTGGAGAAGTCTCGCCGTCGAAACCAAGCCAATAGTCTTTACTCTACCGACATCAGGTTGGGCATTCACTGATATCGGCGGCACTGGAGTGTCGGGGAGAGTCGGTGTAGCGGTACCGCTACCGAGCAGAAGGCTGGGGCCAGTACGAGACCTCCCGCCGAATCACGCATCTCGCTGATTTTCTGCCCGCCGGGCAGGGGCCCATGCCCATCGGCGTATGCGCCGCTGATCTGGCCGAATCCAACGACCCGAGAGAACGACGCGCAGGGGCTCGAAACCCTTACAGAACTCATCACGGCATACAACAAGGAAATGAGCAATGATTTCCCGCATTGCAATCCCCAGCGGCGCTCATCCGTGGAATATCGTATACATGGTGGCCGAGCGCATTGCCGAATCATGACTGCTCACCGGCGGTCTCATGGTGCAGTTGCACGCCATCATGGGCGGTCTCGACGTGCGTCCCGCTACCGACGCGGATCTGCTTGGCGCGTTGATTCTTAAGAGCGCCGCATACCAAGCAGACCATGCCGGATATGGAGATAGACATCTGTACGATGCCGCAATGCTCGCATCCCTCATCACCGACCCTGATGCCGAAACTCGGCGACTACATAGCCACACGGATCGCAGACGTATCAAGCTCCCGTACGACATGCTCACCGATGAATCACCTTACTGGAACAACCTTGACGAACAACATCGCAGAACAGGATTCGATGCCATAGAGACACTGGCCGATTGGTAGCCGCTCTACCGAACCCGGCTGTGGCGGATACCAGTCAGACCAATCCCGCCTACAACCTACTTCCGGTTACGTAGGGCGTGGAGCATGGCGACGAACACGATAACAATGACCACGGCCATGATCGTACAGATGAGTTTGCCGGGGATGCGTTCGTCGCGGGCCGATTGCATCACGCGTCTGCCGCTGAGATAGTGCCGAGGTCTGGGGCTGAGTCTTCAGAGTTGCCGATTGTTCAAAAGTCATACTCTAACGATAATGCTACAGAAAGCGGTTACCATAAAGCGTGCTCACAGTCGCCCGTCATGCGGACTTTTCGAAAACTGTTGATAAATAGCCATTTTCCGCAAAAGCCCTTGCAAAACACTATGATTTAGAATATCTATTAGTATGACGTAAACCATATTACAAACTACTTAAGGTAAGCGCTTACAGTTCGGCATGAGAGACTCCTCACCACGATATGGATGCGCTACAGTCACTATGATTGATACGCACGCCCCATCGACTACGCGATTTCACCGTCGCCGTACGCGCGTTCGGAAGCTCGCAGACACGGCTTGCCTTGCACCACCTCGACCTGCGAGGGCGGCGCGTCATCGCCGGCGCGCTTGGCCTGGATCTGTTCGAACAGCATTCGGAAGGACCGCTCCCCCATGTCCAGGAAGTTCTGGGTGTAACTGGTCAGCGCCGGATTCCACATGGCACCGAAGTTGCGGTCGTCAAAGCCTACGACGCTCACGTCAGCAGGCACGCGGCGACCAACCTCCCTTAGACCCCGGATCACAGCGATGGCAGTCTCGTCGTTGCCGGCGAAAATCGCAGTCACATCACCACGACGGCCCAAGGTGCGTCCAGCCTTGACCGACTCCTCCAAATCATCGTCGGGCACGATGATTGGGTCAGGTGCCGTGACGCCGCGCTCCTTGAGCGCGTCACGCCACCCATTGGTGCGGGTGTTATCGGTCGGACCTTCCGGACGCCCCACATGGAACACGGTGCGATGGCCGAGATCCAGCAGATGCATGGTCATCCAACGGCCGCCATCCCTTTCGGCGTTGATGACCTGGTATTCACCGTCGCCGAAGCTGCCACCCACCACGACCATCGGCATATCTTTGGGAATGTATTCCAGTGCGGCGATGCCGGCCCGGTCGTACTCGTAGACGATCACGCCCGCCGGCCTGATCGACAAACCCATGCGCACGCGAGCCTTGACGGAGTCCATGTCGGACTCGTCCAAAGAAACAATATTGAGCAGGAACCGACGTTTACGGGCGGCGGCCTCCACCCCATGGTTCGTTTCGGACGTGGAGAAGGCGGAAGGATTGGCCGCGAACACCACCACGGAGTCCATCTCCCGGTTCGACAGAGCGCGCGCCACAATGCTCGGCTCGTAGCCCAGCTCCTTGATGGCCTTGGCGATGCGTTCACGCTTGTCTTCGGTGACGTTGACGGTGCCGTTGAGATACCGGGAGACGGTCGGTGCCGAGACTCCGGCCAGTTTGGCCACGTCCTTGATCACCGGCCGGGTGCGGCCCGCACTTCTCGCCATCCTTGTCTCCCCTGTTGTTGTCAGTTGTTGTTATTGCGTATGTTAGAGAACCGGCATCACTATGACAGCCATCCAGTCACACCCATATCCGTTCAGCCGCGCTCCGACTTCGGTTCTCCGTTTTTCGCCGCGATTCATTGTAGTTCATGACGGGGAACCTATACCCAAATCGATAACTTCGTGAAAACCGTACGCTGAGTTGCGGTGAGTGTACGGTTTCCGCGAAATCATCCTAATTTCGTGAAGAACGTACACTGAATCGTCGTCAACGTACGGTTTTCACGAAATGGGGCCTCATCTCGTGAAGAACGTACACTGAGTCATTCTGAGCGTACGGTTTTCACGAAATGGCAGCTGATTTCGTGAAGAACGTACGCTGAAGATGCCCCCGGTGTCACTGATGACTGTTTTCGGTATGGAAGGCGGCGCAGCAAGGTGTCCTAGGCTAATATCGCCTCCGACAAGACCGTCGGCAAAGCCGTCGACGTCGATTCAAGTTATCCACAGCAACAATTCGCGTGACATAGTATCCACATTTGCCGGTTGAGCTTGTGCAACGATCAAAATCACCCTTAGCGTCGAGATATGAAAGAACACAAGGAAGTTTCTGCACTGCTGCAGCAGGCGAAGCAGGAGCGTCGCTGCTGCTATGGCACCAGTGATGCGCAACGGCGCGCCCTGAAACGTCGCCTGCATGCCGGGGAGCTGGTGTCACCGTATAAGAACCTGTACGCCGACCGAACACTTTGGAACACCATGACCAGAGAGCAACAGTCATTGCAGGTCATACGTGCGTTGTCCGCAATCCACCCTCAGTGGGTATTTGCGGGGTTGAGTGCGGCGTGCGTATACGGACTGCAGCACAACTATTCCCTGCACGACGGCACAGTGCACATCGCCTCGAAGTCCGGCATCGGCGGCGGAGACGAGGCGCGTCTCAACCGCATCTATATCAATCGGATTCCGACGCGGAAGCATAACGGCATTCTCTTGACGACTCCGGCGCGAACGCTGCTCGACTGCGCGGCATTCCCATTCCCACAGGCGCTGCCATATACGATTCGGCTCTGAGAAAGTCCCTGACGACCATCGAAGAGGTGCAGTCGCTGATGATTCAAAGCGTCTGCGACGAGGTCTCCGTGACCAAGCTGCTGAAGTACGCGGATCCCCTGAGCGAAAACGGCGGCGAATCATTGATGCGTGGCCAGATCACCGAATTGTCTTTCGGCATCCCCCTGCTGCAGGTGCAGTTCATGAATCCCGACAATCCCGCAATGTCATATCGCGTCGATTTCTGTTGGAAGCTCGCAGACGGCCGCATCATCGTGGCAGAATACGACGGCATGGCCAAATACGCCGACATCAGCAACAAGAATCGCGCAAGCCTCCAGGCGAAAATGGAGTACGACCGCAGACGTGATCGGCATCTCCGGGAACAGGGCGTCACCGAAATCGTCCATGTGTTCTATGAGGATCTGCTACGCCCCATCAATCTTGAGACCAAGCTGCTCAAGGCCGGTGTGCCCAAAATCCGGTGAAGATAGGCCCCATTTCGTGAAAACCGTACGCTTACGACGACTCAGCGTACGTTCTTCACGAGATGAGACCCCATTTCGTGAAAACCGTACGCTTACGACGACTCAGCGTACGATTTCCGCGACATGAGGCCATACCTCGTGAAAACCGTACGCTCAGAACAAGGCCGTCAGAAGGTCGACTAGACAACCTCTTAACTACCGAATGGTATCTAAAGAACGGCGATATTCCGCCAGAAACGCCGAGAGCGGAATAGTCCCCTTGCGTTTGTCATCGGACTGCGTTATTCTGAAACCGGTTTCAGAAAGAAGCCGATAAACAAAACTCAAAGCCCCAAGGTTTTGACCAACGAAAGGAAACATGATGTCTCTCAAGGATTCCATGATTCGCGGTCTGGCTGTGTACGGCCTGAGCTCCATGAGCCAGTGCGGTCGCGCCAACAGCAGCACGCTCGTCGACCTGATCAACAAAGCCAACAAGAACGCTCGCTGAGCCATCGGCTCCGGTCCGGCAATCCAATCAGATTAGCCACGGACCCCATAACAACAAAGCTTAAACAACAATCGCAAAGCCGCTCACGGCGATGCGCAAACGAAAGGTAATGATTATGTCTCTCAAGGATTCCATGATTCGCGGTCTCGCCCTCTCCGGTATGGATGCCATCGCCCGCGCCGCTACGCCGACTCCAAGATGTTCGCCGACATCATCAACGCCGCCAACAAGGACGCTCGCTGAATCTAGCGAACAATCCCGTTCATGAGATTGCATGACACATACGAAGGCAATCCCCCTCAGGCCGCAATCGGCCGGCACACCACAATAATTGAATAACGCAATAATTCAACACAGTAAAACTGAACAATAACCGGGACAACGGGGTCCATATATTCTTTCTTTTCCCATCGTGCGTACGCCGCGCCAGCACAGGTTCACATACGATGCACACGGCCGCCAATACACGATGCGTCATCATCAACGCCCTCACCGCATCATGAGATACTCCCCCGCCCGTTGTCCACACTGTTGCCTCTACAATGCCTGTGATGCACGCCGAACGGCATCCTGCACAGTGACTGAAGAACGAAACACCAAGGGACGGAAATGGATAACGAACTCTTCGAAAAGGCGCCGATTCCGGAGGCGTATTTCTCGCTGGCGATGCCCGTGGTGCTCAGCATGCTGGTCACCTTGGTGTACAACATGGTCGACACCTATTTCATCGCGCATACGGGAAACACCGATATGGTGGCGGGCGTCTCCCTCACCGCGCCAGTGTTCACCGTGATGATCGCCCTCGGCGACATCTTCGGCCTCGGCGGCAGTTCGGTCATCTCGCGCTTGTTCGGCCAACACCGGTTCGCCGACGGCAAGCGACTCAGCGCGTTCTGCTTCTATGCCGCCATCGCCACCGGCCTGCTGATTCTGGTGCTGGGTCTGGCGTTCCGCGACCCGATGCTCGCGCTGCTCGGCGCCACTGACGACACTTGGCAGTATGCCTCCGACTTCTACACGCTGATCATCGTCGGCTCGCCGTTCATCATCGTGTCGATGACGCCGTCCAACCTGCTGCGCACCGAAGGCCACGCCGTGCAGTCCATGATCGGTTCGGTGGCCGGCACGGCGGTCAACATCGTGCTCAATCCCCTGTTCATCCACGGGTTCGGCTGGGGTGCTGCGGGTTCGGCCGGTGCCACCGTGATCGCCAACATCTGCACCGACGCCTATTTCGTCTGGTTCACGCTGCGTCACAGCAGCAACCTGTCCATCGACCCGCGGACCGTCATCGACCGCGCGCGCCGGCGTCTGGCGGTCACGGCCCGGGAGGTCGGGAGCATCCTCGCCATCGGCATCCCCTCGGCGATCACGAACCTCACGCAGAGCGTCGGCATCGTCATGATCAACCTGTTCCTGCTCCCCTACGGTACCGACGCGGTGGCCGCGATGGGCATCGCGCTGAAAGTCATCATGATCGCGGTGCTGGTTTTCGTGGGATTCGCGTTCGGCGCACAGCCGCTGATCGGCTACAACTACGGCGCCCGCAATATGCCTCGACTGCGCGGCATTCTGCGTTTTTCCTACCTGTTCCTGTCCCTGTTCGCCCTGGTGATGACCGTGGTGCTCAGCCTGTCCGACCGTCTGCTGATGGGATTCTTCATCGAGGACGCCACCATCATCACGCTGGGCGCCGGCATGCTGCGGGTTCAGCTGCTGAGCCTGGTGTGCGTAGCCGTCGTGATGGTCACGACCTGCACCTTCCAGTCCGCGGGCAAGGCGGTCGGCGCCTTTGTGCTGTCGATCAGCAGGCAGGGTGTGATGCTGGCGATTACCCTGTTCGTAGCTCCTGGCTGGCCGGCTATCAGGGTGTGATCGCCGCGCAGGCCATCGCCGATCTGCTGACCGCGATTGTGGCGGTCATCCTGTTCGTCGTGATGTTGCCTGAGCTGCGCAGTCGGAAAGCTCGCTGATAGAGCAACACGAGGTTTAGCAGACACGCATTCGGAGAGCCAATACGCTGCGCGATATTGCGCGCGATATTGCGCAATGGGAGGCGGTGCCGTTTTGTTGGACTCATCGTTGATTCCATCACCACCAATCATGTCACAAGACCGAGCTCGCGTCGACGATCCATGATGCCAGTTCCACGATGCCGGTGTCGCTGTCTTTGCGATACACGGCGGTCAGCTCGCCGCAGCTCACGGTTTCCAGTGTGGCGCGCACGTCTTCCTTTCCGGTACTCGCTCCCGCTGCGGGAGCTGTCTCGCATAGCGAGACTGAGGGTGGTTCTCAGCGCTGGACCCCCCCCCAGTCGGGCGAAGCCCGGGCGGGTTCTAGTGATCGTTGCAACACCTGACCTACCGCAAGGAGGGTCAGGTGACCAGAAGCCACCGAAACGAAGACCGTGGCGGGGAACACCGTTGGACGTTCAACGGCGTCGAATATCCGACGAGGAAGCTGATGTGCGAGGCGAGACGCGCCGAGTACGTGCGCCTGCTGGACGAGGAAGGCATGAACTTCACCCAGGCCGCGCACGCGGTCGCGTCTCGAAA
>ENA-OQLB01000142-OQLB01000142.1-human-gut-metagenome-genome-assembly--contig:-NODE-142-length-41572-cov-2.583062_pt1 | contig 41572 bp, 54 predicted proteins | sample MGYA00242656_ERZ504813 | MGnify/ENA primary metagenome ERZ504813 (study PRJEB26092, sample SAMD00036388) | human gut metagenome | host: Homo sapiens | study: EMG produced TPA metagenomics assembly of... | reverse complement strand
ATACGTTCCTGAAATGCAAAAAGCCCCATACCCAACACCTTAACGGTGCGGACATGGGACTTGATGCTTCCTCGGCCTAGCCGGGTACTCCGTAACCAATCCTGACAGGCAGTTGCCGTGTCATTTTCGAAACTGTTTTACGGATACCCAGCAGTAATGTAGAGACCTTCTTCAAGAGTCAGGTCGGCACCTTTGATGATGCTGCACGGCTGGAACACGAGATGCAGGCGGATCTGGACCGCATTGCGCAGGATGCGGCGGCATACGAGGCCCTGAACAAGATTCGGCTTATCATCACAGTGCCATCTTTTGGGCAGAAGTTCAACTATAAGCGCATTCCGGAGCTGAATGGGTTGATGCAAACGGTGCGTACAGCCCATGACCAGATGCTGGATGAAAAACGCGCTGAGATTCTAGAAACTGTACGTCAGTGTATGGAAGCCACCCACACCGCCGCCGACGGCGATCCCAAGGCGATGGACATTATCCGCAAATCTGACACCTACTTTGACGGGTACAAGACGAAGATCAACGAGTGCAAGAGCATTGCACTGCTGGACGGTATGATTATCCCGCTGAGCAAGTACAAGGATGATGCTGTTAGCAGCATTGAGATTGCACTGATGCCACCAGCACCAAAGCCGGCCGCAGAAAAGAAGGATGTCGTTACTCCGGCACCAAGGCAGAAAAAGGTGAAATCTTACAGCCGCCAGATTCTTTTCCCTGCCAAGACTGCGGGATGATGCGGATATCGATGCCTATGTGGAGAAGATTCGCTGCCAGCTTCAGAATCTACTGGACGGCTGCGACGAGATCAAGTTGAACTAAATGGACATGTCGAATATGATTGAAATTTTCGCTGCAATTATAGGTGTTGTTGTGGGTTGGGCGCTTAACGAAATCACGGATTCGCTTCATAAAAAGCCAAAGCTGTGCTTCCGAATGGTGTCAACCCCTACAAATGAATTGACGGACAAAGAGTATCGCACAAAAACTAGCTTGTCAGAGTCTGGAATTGAGGTGTTTAATATTGGCGAAAAGCCTGTAATCCTCAATGATTTCACTCTCACATACAAAGATAAAATACTTGTTGACTGTTTTATCGAAGACTCTCAGCAAGTAATTGCACCATATCAGAGCGTAATCTACACGCTGACTGAACAGGAAGCTGATGCGCTGCAATGGCACTGCAATCAGGCGCATTTTAAAACCTGCGATGTTGAAGCGCATGGTGTTGATGGAAAGCAAATCAAATCTACGCTTTCAGTGCCGCTTTTTTACATTCGTTCAAATCTACACGCAGCGATGCCATCAAGATAGCAAGGATTAATAAAATGCGAGTTTTGGCACGTAAAGTCTTACCTTTCCCTTGGTACAAAAGGCTTAATGTCGTAGTATCATAAAAACGCTATCCTCTATGCAATTAATAACTCTAAAGTGAAATCAAGCTGAATTACAGCGGGAGAAAAAGATGGTGGAGAATGTTATCCCAAAAGTTTTTATATCGTATTCATGGACTAAGAGCGATTTGGTTCTCCAAGTTGCTAACAGACTAATGTCGCATGGCGTCGAGGTTGTTCTTGACAAATGGGATTTAAAAGAAGGACAAGATAAATACGTCTTCATGGAGCAGTGCGTTAATAATTCTGATATAACGAAGGTTTTGATTTTCTGTGAATAAAACGTATGAACGGAAAAGCCAACAATCGGACGGGTGGTGTTGGCGATGAAACGGTTATTATTTCAAGCGAAGTGTATGGAAAAGTAACTCAAGAAAAGTTCATTCCGATTATAACGGAGCGAGATGAAGAAGGAAAGGAGTATGTTCCTGCATATATAAAAGCAAGAATCTACATAGACTTTTCAAATTCGGACATATTTGAAGAAGAGTATGAGAAACTGGTTCGGAATATTTACAATAAACCATTATATAGAAAGCCAAAACTAGGAAAACAGCCTGAATGGCTTGATGAAGAAAAGAGTGATTTGTCTCCTCTGACTGATCTGATTCGTCAAATAAAAGGTGCAACAAGCGATAAAAAGAAGCATAGTTGTGCAAATAGGTTCATCGATGCGTATATCGAAGCGTTAAAAGCTTATTATAGACCAATAAAAAATGCTGGAGAAGAAGTTTATAACCAGTTTTTAGAGACAAAAAGTATCAGAGACATTTTTTTAGACTTTTTACCAGCACTTGATGAGGCTGAAATTTCAATTTCAGAAGTAATCTGCCTGCTCTCGAAAAAATGTACAATGAATTGACCAGTGCTTATGGGTTTGAATCTGGTTCCTGTCAAGCGTCTGATTGGGATTATGAGGTATATCATATCTTTATATGGGAATTATTCATTGCAATCATTGCTTATTTACGTCATGTTGGGGAATATGCAGAAATCAATGCTATGATAACATATACGTATTTTTTAAGAAACAGCTGTTTGGATCGGAACGTCACAGAGAAGAACTACTGTGTGTTTCGGCATTACAGTAGTTTGATAGAAGAAAACTATAAACCTCAAACACAATATGCACGAAAATATACTTTATTGGGAGACACTATTTGCTCACAACGAGAAAAGCTGCCGATATATTCCTCTGAGCACTTGCAGAGGCTGATTTGTTTTTGTACCAGATTCGAAACGCTTTTCAACTAATACAATCGGAAAAAGCGTGGGTTGCTCCATATTGGTTTCCTAATCTATATGTTTATGCAAAAAAGAATCCGACAGAGTGGACGAAAATCAAGTCAAGAAAGTACTGTAAAAAAATGTTTGATCTCTTTGATGTTCAAACTATAGAAGAATTAAAGAAAATACTGTCCAAATGTGTTAGTGATAAAAATGCGCAGATGCGATATTCTGGATGCTGGGAATTCGCACCAGCAATTTTGGATGTTGTTAAACTTGAAGAAATTGGCTCGTTGAATTAAGGAGAACCATCATGGATAAAAAACGCCATCAAGAAATATGCGGTCTGGGCGCGGAAAGAACTGATCTCCCGCGTGGCGCAGAAAGCCCAGCAGTACGGCATTACGGAAACGGAAATGGTGGACGCCGGTGCTGATAGCGTCAACGGCAAAGTGTTGTCTGCAGAAGAGATGCAGCAGCGCAGGGCACTGATCGCACAGATCAACGAAAAAGGCTACCAGCAGGTCATGGAAGAGGTGGCGTATACATGGTTCAACCGCTTCTCGGCACTGCGGTTCATGGAGGTCAACGGCTATTTGCCCAGCCATGTGCGCGTGTTTACGGATGAAAACAATGCGTTCAAGCCCCAGATTCTGGCCGAAGCTTTACATCTGGAATTGGATAAGCTGGATAAGGACAAGGTCTACGCCCTGAAAGAGACCGAGCAGACCGAAGAACTGTACAAATACCTGCTCATCGTGCAATGCAACGCGCTGAACAGCATTCTGCCCGGAATGTTCCAGACCATTGCGGACTACACGGAGCTGCTTCTGCCGGACAACCTGCTCCGGGAGGGCAGCGTCATCGAGCAGATGATCTCCCAGATCCCGGAGGACAACTGGCAGGATGCCGTCCAGATCATTGGATGGCTGTATCAGTACTACAACAGCGAGAAAAAGGACGACGTGTTTGCCGCCCTCAAGAAAAATGTCAAGATCACCAAGGAGAATATCCCGGCGGCGACCCAGCTGTTTACCCCAGACTGGATCGTGCGGTACATGGTGGAAAACAGCCTTGGACGCCTGTGGGTGGAGGGTCACCCGGACGCAAAAGCACAGCTGCTACCCACACCGGAGGAGCAAGCAGCTTATACTGCCGGGAACCGTGACCCGGAGGACACCAAGTGGCACTATTATCTGGAGGAAGCCCAGCAGGAGCCGCAGGTACAGGCCCAACTGTCCGAGATCAGCAAACAGTATGCCGACCTGATCCCGGAACAGATCAAGGTCATCGACCCTTGCTGCGGCAGCGGCCATATTCTGGCGTATCTGTTTGATGTGCTGATGCAAATCTACGAGAACTACGGCTACACGCCCCGCGATGCCGTGACCAGCATTTTGCAGAAACAACCTCTATGGTCTGGATATTGACGACCGCGCCGCGCAGCTGGCCTATTTTGCGGTGATGATGAAGGCCCGCCGGTACGACCGCCGCTTTTTCAGCCACACCACCCAGCCTCATGTGTATGCCATTGAGGAGAGCAACCGCATCGAAAAGCCGGATGTGGAGTATTTCTGCAATGGCAAGCTGGAATTGAAAGATGCTATGCAAACTATCCTCGCCCAGCTGTATGATGCCAAGGAGTATGGCTCCATCCTCACCATCACCCCGCAGGACTGGGATGCCCTCTATGCCCGGTTTGACGAGGTGGCAGACGAGTCCTCGTTCCATCGGGAAAATATTCTCAAACATCTGCTTCCTTTGGTGCAGGTGGCGCAGACGTTGGCACAGAAATACGATGTGGTCGTCACAAATCCGCCATACCGAAGAACCACGGATGTTGAGATTACTATACAGGATTATGTAAAAGAAACCTACCCGGATTCCTATTCAGACTTGAGCACAGTATTTATGGAACGGTGCGTTAATTTCTCAAATCCTAATGGATATATTTCCATGATTAACATTCCCGTGTGGATGTCAATTGCAAGTTATGCCAATCTCAGAAAAAAACTTATAAACAACTACATACTTTTTAATATGCTACATCTTGGACGAGGTGTGTTTGGCTCTGATTTTGGAACGACAGCTTTTGTGTTTCAAAACAATTGGATAGAACATTATAAAGGAACCTATAAACGGCTGTTTGAAAAGCAGGGGGCTGTTGAGAGCGAAAGCATTAAACATCAAAGATTTTCAAAGAACAAATGCAAAACATATACCACGGATCAATCGCTTTACAGAATGTTGCCGAATACACTTATTGCATATAATGCATCACAACCTTTGTAGATGCGTTTTTAACAGGAAAAAACATAAGCACCTACGCAAAGGTGTTTGAAGGATTAAAAACTCGTGATAAAGAACGATTTTTGAGGCTTTGGTTTGAAGTAAGTGATTGCAAATGGAAACCCTATGCCAAAGGTGGCTTATTTAGAAGATGGTATGGAAATACTGATTATGTCGTAAAATGGGGAGAGGCTGGTGACGAAATTAGAAATTTCAAAAAATCGAGTGGCGCAAATTTTCAAGACTATTTCAAGCCGGAAATCACCTATTCCGCAATGACTATGTCACAGTTTACTGGCAGATATATAAATCATCAATTATTTGGCGGTGGTGGCGGTGGTATAGTACCAACTCAACATTTGATGTACCTTTTAGCTTTCGTAAACTCCAAAGTTTTTGACTATATTATTATGCCCATGAAATCTACTGTAAACTTTGAAGTTGGACAAATCGGGAGTATTCCTGTAGTTTTTCGAAATGAAACAACAACTAATCGTGTTGAAACGCTCGCAAAATATAACGTAGATTTATCAAAAGTGGAGTGGGATTTCTTCGAGTATTCTTGGGACTTTACCCGCCACCCCTTTATCAAGGCCATTACCAAATACCCCAACAGGATGGATATTGGAAACATTTACCTTGCTGAGTACTATGACATTTGGGCTGGTGAATGCGAAGAACGCTTTGCCCGGCTGAAAGCCAACGAGGAAGAGCTGAACCGCATTTTTATTGATATTTACGGCTTGCAGGATGAGCTGACCCCAGAAGTAGAAGATAAGGATGTGACCGTGCGCAAAGCGGACCTTGGCCGGGATGTGCGCTCCTTTATCTCCTACGCTGTGGGCTGTATGTTTGGCCGCTACTCTCCCACCTATGATGGTCTTGCGTATGCAGGCGGTGTGTGGGATAATGAGAAGTACAATCTCTACCAGCCAGATGCAGACGGCATTATTCCCATCTGCGATGACGAATACTTTGAAGATGACATGATGGGCCGTTTTGTGGAGTTTGTGCGGGTGGTATATGGTGACAGCTCACTGGAAGATAATCTGCGCTTTATTGCAAACGCACTGGGCGGCAAAGGACAGCCGAAGGAGGTCATCCGCAACTACTTCCTGAACGATTTCTACGCCGACCACTGCAAAATTTACCAGAAGCGCCCCATCTACTGGCTGTTTGACAGCGGTAAGAAAAATGGCTTTAAGTGCCTGATCTATATGCACCGTTATCAGCCGGACACCATTGCCCGCATCCGCACCGATTATGTGCATGAGCAGCAGGCACGGTATGATACGGCGGAAAAAGAGCTGGAACAACGTGTAGCAAAGGCTTCGGGTAGTGAGCGTGTGAAACTGAGCAACCAGTGGAAGAAGATCCATGTGCAGGCTCAGGAAATCCATGAGTATGAAGAAAAAATCCACAGTTTGGCCGACCGGATGATTAAGCTTGATTTGGACGATGGTGTGAAGCATAATTATGAGATCTTTAAGGACGTGTTGGCGAAAATTAAGTAAAAAGCATAGCAATAATGGCTAAAGAAGAATTTAAGATGGTGACAAAATGAAATATTTTGACACGGCAAAGCGTTGGTACGAAAAATCTTTATTGGAAGAAAATCCTGTGGATAGATTTCAATGTCTATGGATTGCATTTAATGCACTGTACGGCGATCAACTTGGAAGATTTGAAACCCACCAAATTATAAATTTTGTGAGAGAGCATTATTCTTCTTCGCAAGATAAAGTTTTAGAGTATAAGCAGTACTTTGAGGAACCAATTCCAAATTTACGAATCCTTGATAGTACAAGTCCTAAAGACACCAGGTCACAAATTGCAATTTTAGAAAGAAATTATGAGGATAATGAGGAAAAAATAAAAGCACTCTTATTATGCGTATATCAGGTGCATAGAAATATTTTTTGCCTGGAAGGTTCTTTTGCAACGCAGCGCTACTCGGAGGAGGAAATCATTGCATACGCTTCGAAGGCTTTGGAAATATATCTAAAAGATTTCTTTGAGCACTATACTGATCCTATCAATTCTCGGATTTTGCAATATATAGATGCCCTGATTGATCCGAATAGTGGAAACTTGCCGACTGTTCGAGGAAAACGACGCACCGTAGCGAGATAAGTGACTTTATAAAAGGCTATAAGGGGCATTTGCCATTGCTCTATCGCTATTCACCAGCAGATTATTACAATGTATCAGCACTTTTAGACGGCAGTGTCTATTTGGTATCTGCGGCTCACATGAACGATTTCTGGGAAGGAAAGGTTGTGGACAGCACAAATCCCAATATTGACTTGGTAGAAATGCTGAAAAAGAATCAGGAAGAGATATATCTGAAAAGCTTTTCTTCGGACAGGAACAGTTCTGTGATGTGGCAGAAGTACGCAGGGAATTATACAGGTCTTTGTGTTACATATAATTTTAATAATGTACAAAATGACGCGATTTTAAGCAATCTTTATCCCGTGCAATATTCTAATATTCCATTTAACTGTAATAGTGAAGCTTTATTAGACAATAATCCATATTTGTATCTTAGAAAAAGCAAAGAATGGGCGGACGAAAAGGAGTGGCGGCTTATCTATAAGCCATCGTATTTCATGGATAATCAAATTCATAATAAGTTGGACTTGAAGGAATGTATTGAAGCTGTGTACTTCGGAATCGGAATGGATTCATCACTTCAAAGACACATTATGACTGAAATGAGAAAAAGAAATGTGTTTCGAAGTGTTCGTTTCTATTGTATGAATGGCACGCCCATCGCACCAAGTCAGGAATAAGGAAACATACTAAACAAAGGGTTCATGAACGTGGAAACAGATAAAATCGTACTAGACCTCAACCGCCGGTTTGCGGTACCGCTGCCGGAATTTTATGAGCGCCGGATCATCTTCTGGCACGATGAAGAAAAGGAGTATGCGGACAAGCTGGATGAGATCCGGCTTGAAAATGCTAAGCTGGTTGCACTGACCGGCAGTAATACCTTTGCGGTCAAAAAAATGCTGTCGGTGGATGACCTGACGAGCAACTATGTTGTCTACTGCCCCATTTCCTACGAGCGGCAGGAGGATGACTGGCTGTTGGATATTGAACTATACAGCGAAAGCTACCGGACGGATGCTGTTTCCAACTGGATGCAGGAACTGGATATCTTGGACAATCCCTCTATGCGCAAGCTGGTGAAGCACTATCGGAAGTTTTTTGGTGCACAGGCTCGTCGTGCCAAAATCATGGCACAGGATAAGATGCCTGCCACTCCGGCACAGCTGCACATGGCCGTGATGGCGGCGCTCTGCGGTATGAAAAAAGCACAGCCCAATGAAATCTTGCTGAACGTACTTCGTGGTGGGTTGGATAAAGCGCAGAATCCAATCTATCAGAGTTTTGTGGATTATAGTGCAGAAGAAGCTTTCTGGGCAATGGTTCGGCAGGGCTGTGGCTATGCAGAGGAAGAGCCGGATCTTGGGCAGCTGGCAATTCATCTTCTGTTGACAGCTTCTACGCGCACACTGCGCCCGGAATTTCTGGCAGGGCTTGAGAAGTTCCTTTCCATTCCGCATCAGGCGTACTGCTACGAGCTGGTGTCGGAGTGGCTGCACAGTGATGATCTGCAGCAGCTTTATGATGTGGCCCGCTATGTGGAAGATGAAGCACATCTGCCGCAGAGGCTGGAAAAACTGACGGTTGATGATCTGGCGACAACGGAGTGTTTCCCGTGCATCAACGAGATCATCCTGAGCAAGCTGATGACGGAAATCAGTGACCATATCATTGATGTGGATGTGATCACAAAGACGGTGGAAAGACGTCGCACCGGTGTCTGGTACGAGCACTTCCGCAATTTCTACGAGGGTCTGTTGCAAGTGGCCAACATGCAGGAGTTCTTCAAAGAGCACTCCGCAGGGTTCCATACCCCGGACGCAAAGCAGGTCTGGAAAGAATATGCGGAGGACTATTACAGGATGGACACCTATTATCGACTGTTCCATCTGAGCTTCCAGAGAAGTCTGGAAACCTCCAATATCAAACTGGACGACCTGTTCAAGCATGTTGTAGATAAGGTAGAGGGGCTGTACTCCTACTGGTTTCTGGGAGCCTCGGCAAAAACTGGTCGGATGTATGTGCTGATGAGATGGCAGAGCATGGCCGCGTATTGGAAATTCCGCAGCAGTCGGATTTCTACAATGAGCACATCCGTCCGGCAGACAGCCGCGTGTTCGTGATCATCTCGGATGCTATGCGCTACGAGGTGGCGGCATCACTGGCAGATGAACTGCGCAGAGAAACGCAGAGCAATGTGAAACTCGGCAGTATGCAGAGCATCTTCCCGTCTATCACGAAATTTGGCATGGCGGCACTGCTCCCACATAAGGCGTTGACGGCTGAACTGAAAAATGAGGTACTGAATGTTCTGGCCGATGGGCAGTCTACCGCAAGCACGAACCGGGATAAGTCCTGAAAGGTGTAAATCCGGCCAGCGTGGCGTTGCAGTATAAGAACATCATCGGGATGAAACGTGCAGAGCGTGCGGCACTGGTCAAGGGTATGGATGTAGTCTATATCTACCATGATACCATTGACGAAGCAAGCCATACATCGGACACCTCTGTGTTCCCAGCATGCGATAGGGCTATCAGTGAACTGAAGAATATGGTACGCATTATCGTCAATGACTTCGGCGGGGCGAACATTCTGATTACGGCAGATCATGGCTTCCTGTACACTTACAGTCCGCTGACCGAGGATGACAAAGTGGATAAAACCAGCTTCCATGATATGGAAGTGGAATATGGCAGACGCTATGCAATCATGCAGAAGGAGGCGGATCCGCAGTATTTGCTTCCTGTAAAATTCATGGACGGAAAAACGGAATACGCTGGATTTGCTCCACGGGAAGGTATTCGCATCAAGATGAATGGTGGCGGGCTGAATTTTGTGCATGGCGGTATCAGTCTGCAGGAAATGACGGTTCCGGTGATCGAATATCATTATCTGCGCAACGGCTCTATGGAATATCGGCGCAATAAGCAGAAGTATGATACACTCCCCGTAACAGTGAGTTTGCTTTCTTCCAGTCGGAAGATCAGCAATATGATCTTTTCACTGGATTTCTACCAGAAAGATGCGGTAAGTGCAAACCGTGAGGCTGCTACTTATCTGGTGTGGTTTACGGATGAATACGGAAAGCCTATCAGCGATACCCAGAAGATCATTGCGGACAAAACCAGTGAGAACGGCGCAGATCGTACGTTCCATTGCAACTTCAATCTCAAATCGATGAAGTTCAGCAATACAGCAACCTATTATCTGGTGATTGCGGATGAGCAGGGTCAGCAGATGCAGCAGCGGGAACAGTTCCAGATCGATATTGCGTTTGCGATTGATGAATTCGATTTTTTTACTGATGGGAGCAGGAGGACTATAAATGGAGCTGAATGCGGAAAATAGCTGCCGTCGAGACGCAATCAAGGAAAAATTACGGCAGAATTTTGATGGAAAGATCGTTCGCAAGGATCTGACTAAAAAGATCAAGGAGGGTGCGGATGTCCCGGTTTATGTGTTGGAGTTTTTATTAGGCCAGTACTGTAGTTCGGATGACGAAGCTATTATTGAAAAAGGCGTGCAGAATGTAAAGCACATTCTGGCGGACAACTTTGTTCGTCCGGATGAGGCACAGAAAATTCTGTCACAGCTGCGAAAAAAGGGAAGCCATACTGTTATTGATATGATCACGGTCAATCTTGACATTAAGAAGAACTGCTTCTTTGCCAGTTTCTCTAATTTGGGATTGGACAGGGTGCCCATTGCGGATGAATATCCGGAAAAATATGATCGGCTGCTCTGCGGAGGCATCTGGTGCATTGTACAGCTGGATTATGAAGTAGAGGGTGACAATAATTTTGGCCTTGTTGATCTGGGCGGTGAACCGTTGCAGTCCAGCCAGAAAAAGCAGAAGGACCTTACTCCAATCAGCATCCGTAAACTAACACCGATCCAGATGCCGCATATCGATATCGACGAATTAAAGCGTGGCCGCAAAGCTTTTACAAAGGATGAGTGGCTGGATATCCTTCTGCGTTCTATCGGCATGGAACCGGACGAATTCACGGAAAGAGAAAAATGGCTCCTGCTCGCACGAATGATTCCACTGGTGGAGAACAATTTCAGCCTCTGTGAACTTGGTCCCCGCAGTACGGGAAAATCGCATCTTTATAAAGAAATCTCGCCCAACAGCATTTTGATTTCTGGTGGACAGACGACCGTTGCAAACCTGTTCTACAATATGGGGCGCAAATCGGTTGGCTTGGTTGGTCTTTGGGACTGTGTGGCTTTTGATGAGGTTGCCGGAATCAAGTTCAAGGATAAAGACGGCATCCAGATCATGAAGGATTATATGGCATCTGGGTCTTTTGCCCGTGGTAAAGAAGAAAAGGTCGCTTCAGCTTCAATGGTCTTTGTGGGCAATATCAACCAGAGTGTAGATGTTCTATTAAAAACTTCTAGCCTGTTTGATCCGTTCCCTCCCGAAATGGGAACGGACACTGCATTTCTGGATCGTATCCATTGCTATTTGCCCGGCTGGGAGATCCCGAAATTTCGACCCGAACATTTTACGAATGACTATGGTTTCATCAGCGATTATCTGGCTGAGTTTATCCGGGAACTGCGGAAAGAACAGTATGGTGATGCGCTGGATCATTATTTCCGATTGGGCAAAAATTTGAATCAGCGTGATACCATTGCTGTACGGCGTATGGTGGATGGTTATCTGAAACTGATGTACCCAGATGGGGTGTTTGATAAATCTGAACTGGAAGAAGTTCTGCAGATTTCATTGGAGATGCGTCGCCGCGTAAAAGAACAGTTGAAAAAGCTGGGCGGGATGGAATTCTACGATGTGAATCTCTCCTATATCGACTTGGAAGACATGTCGGAGCATTATGTGTCGGTTCCTGAACAGGGCGGTGGCAAGTTGATTCCAGACGGTATGTGCAATCCAGGACAGGTCTACACAGTATCTCGCGGAAAAGTGGCATGATTGGTGTATTCCGTTTGGAAAGTCAGATGTTGCCTGGTAGCGGAAGTTTGAGCGCACAGGTCTTGGCAGTGACCGTGACTGCAAAGAGTCAACGAATACGGCGTTCAATTTCCTAAAAGCAAATGGAAAACGCATCAGCGGAGGCATCAGCACTGCATCTAAAGACTACATCATCAATTATCAGGATCTGCAAGGTATTGGCATGACAGGAAAATTAGCATTGCCTACGCTGATGCGCTGTGCAGTATTGCGCTTGGACGGCCAACAGTCAGTACCCTTGCTGTTCTGGGTGAAATTAGTATCAGTGGTACAATTCTAAAGGTAGACGAGCTTGCAAACAGCTTGCAGGTATGTCTTGACAGCGGAGCAAAGAAAGTCCTGCTGCCGATTACAAGCGCCGCTGATCTTGGAACGGTGCCACCCGAATTGGTAGGAAGTTTTAATTTGATCTTCTATAGTAGCGCAGAGGATGCGGTATTCAAAGCACTGGGTGTAGAGTGAGAAGGGGACGTGCTATGAAAACAAACGATAGAAAAATTACAGATTTGATGTCTACGATCCATACTGGAAAAACGCAACTTCCTGACTTTCAAAGGGGATGGGTATGGGACGACAGTAGAATAAAAGCACTGATTGCAAGTATCACAAATGGATATCCTGTTGGCGCGGCAATGTTTCTGGAATACGGTAATGAGAGTATTCATTTCAAATCACGAGTCGTTGAAGGGGCACCTTCTGCAGACAAAGTAACACCAGATGAGCTGATTCTTGATGGACAGCAACGATTGACATCCGTTTACTCTTCGCTTTTTAGTGAGAAGGCTGTTAGGACAAAGACAGACAAAGGACAGGAAATAGAGCGATTTTATTATATTGATATGGTCAAAGCGGTTAACAGTACGATTGATCGAGTGGATTCTATTGTCTCTGTTCCGAAAGATCGAAAAATAACTTCAGATTTTGGCAGAAAAATTGAGTTGGATCTTTCTTCTGTTTCGCAGGAGTATGCACAGAACATGTTTCCTCTGAACATTATTTTAGATCCCAGTAAATACAGCAAGTGGCAGATGGATTATATGCAATATCATCAGTATGATCCGAATGCGGCAAAGTTGTATATGGATTTTCTGTCTAAAGTAATTGTTCCATTGGGGCAGTATACAATTCCAGTGATTACATTGGATAAAGATACACCCAAGGAGGCAGTTTGCCAGGTCTTTGAGAATGTAAATACTGGTGGAGTATCACTTACAGTTTTTGAATTAGTCACTGCGATTTTTGCAATGGATAATTTCGAACTGCGTAAGGACTGGGAAGAGAGAAAGAATAAATATTTTAATGATGAGATTCTTTCGGTGACCTCTGCAACGGATTTCCTTACAGCTTGCACATTACTGTCTTCGTATAAAAAAGAAGGAACCGTAAGTTGTAAGAAGAAAGATGTCTTGAATCTGACGCTGGCAGAGTATCAGCGGTATGCAGATGATTTGACAGATGGATTTGTAGAAGCAGAAAAAATTTGCAGGAAGAACGGATCTTTTCCAGCAAGGACTTACCGTATACAACGCAATTGATTCCGCTTGCAGTTCTTTGTACACTGCTGGCAGAGCATAATCGCATTAAAACAACAAGCGTAAAAGACAAAATAAAGCAATGGTACTGGTGCGGCGTTTTTGGTGAAATGTATGGAAGTGCAAATGAAACGCGCTACGTATATGATGTAGTGGGAGTGATGGCGTGGCTAGAAGACGCTAGCAAAACGCCTAAAACGGTGCAGGAGTTTTATTTTAATCCAGTGCGTCTGTTATCTTTGCAGTCAAGATTGAGCGCGGCCTATAAAGGCATTATGGCACGGATCTTGAAAAATCAATGCAAAGATTTTATCAGTGGTCGTGAAATGGACTTTACGGTTTATAAAGCGGAGAGTATAGACATTCACCATATCTTCCCGCGAGATTATTGCGAGAAAAAAGGGCTGCCGCGCGCAAAATGGAATTCTGTCGTGAACAAGACACCTATCACGTATCTACTAACCGTGAAATTGGTGGAGTGGCGCCAAGCCAGTACTTGACTAAAATTGAAAAGAAAGGTCAGGTTTCACCGAGTGTATTGGATGGCTATCTTCGGACGCATCTAATCGATACAGGAGATATCCGCGCAGATCGATTTGATGATTTCTTTATCAAACGTTCGACCGCCATTTTGAATGAAATTGAGAAAGCTACAGGAAAGACTGTTTCTGGCCGAGACAGTGATCTTGTAATTCAGGATTTTGGTGGAGCACTATTATAATTCACTAAAACAGGGCGTATCTGAATTTTAGGAGGGCCATCATGGAACCATCAAAAGTAACCAGTGTCAACAGCCGTGCGGAAGAACTGTTTGTTCAGTTGTTCTGTGAGCGTTTGGCCCGGAAAAGACGGAAAATCTACAAGTGTAATATCCTTGTGTGGATATTTACGGTCGGCACCGTTATATCGATTTTGCGCTGGAATCTCCTGAATCCAAAATTGCGATTGAGATAGACGGCGAAACCTACCATAACCCAAGCAAGGTGTCTGAGAACAAGTATGCTGATGATCTCCTGAAGCAGAACAGCCTGATCTATGATAACTGGAAAGTCTACCGTTGGATCTACAGCCAGTTGGAAAAGCAACCGGAAAAGGTCAAGGATGAGCTGATCACATTTCTGGGCACCAGCCCCATGTTCAAGGCGTTTGAAGCGGACCTGCCGGTTCAGATGGGGCAGACCATCGAGCTTCGGGATTACCAGCAGGAGGCTACCGAGAACCTGCAGAAAATGCGAGAGGACGGCAAGACCATTGCGCTGCTGTACCATGCAACCGACGTAGGCAAAACCATCACGGCAGCAACGGATGCCAAGGCCGTGGGCGGACGCACGCTGTTTCTGGTCAATGCCCTGAAGCTGGCATCTCAGGCAAAAGAAACCTTTGCTAAGGTCTGGCCGGAAGCGACTTTGGGAGAGTACACCGGAAGTCAAAAGGATATGACCCAGACGGTCATTTTTGCAACGGTGCAGAGTATCTCCAAGGGTCTGGAGAAGTTCTCGCCTACGGATTTTGACTACCTGATCGTGGACGAATGCCACCATGCGGCAGCTAATACTTATCAAAAGATTTTTACCTACTTCCATCCGAAGTTTATTCTGGGCTTGACTGCAACACCGGAGCGCAGTGATGGCGAGGATATGCTGGAGTTGTTCCAGAATGTTGCCCACAAAATGGACCTGAAGACTGCAGTGGAGCGCGGTGTACTGGTGCCGATTCGCTGCATCCGGGTCAAAACCAACATTGATCTAACCAATGTGCGGATCAATGGCATCAAATATAACTCGCAGGATCGGAAAGGAAGCTGTTCATTCCGGAGCGCAATCAGTTGATTGTTGATACCTATCTGAAGTACGTGAATGGCAAGAAGACTGTGATTTTTTGCGCAAGTGTAGATCATGCGGCGGAGATTGCGAAGCTGCTGCGCGACAATGGTGTGAAAGCGGAAGCTGTTTCCGGGCGTGACCGGGTAGGAATCCGGGATAAGATCCTGAAAGATTACGAAACCGGTTCTACGAATGTTCTTTGTGCCTGTGACTTGCTGAATGAGGGCTGGGATAGTCCTCATACCACAGTGCTGTTCATGGCACGGCCCACAATGTCTAAAACAATCTATATGCAGCAGCTTGGGCGAGGCACCCGCCGCTGTCCGGGAAAAGATGACCTGCTGGTGATTGATTTTGTAGACAACGCCAATATGTTCAATATGCCTACAGTCTGCATCGGGTGCTGGATATTTCAAAATATCAGCCATGGCCTATGTGCTGGCCCCGGAGAACAAGCGGAAGCTGGATCAGGACATGCTGTTCAAGGGAGAAAAGCCGGAAGCGTGGCTGGATGTGCCGATTGATGTAGACGACTACGAAATCATCGACTTGTTCAATTGGCAGAACAGCGTCAAGGATATGATCTCGCAGATTGAGTTTGTTCGGATGGTAGATGTGCAATCCGAAACGGTAGATCGTTATATCAAGGATGGAAAAATCAAGCCGGATCTTTCTGTCCCGTTTGGCGACAAGCGGATGTTCCACTATTTCCGCGAGGAAAGCGTCCGAAACATTGCCAAGCAGTACGGCTGGGATCTCATCACGCCGCAGAATATGGCAGATAAGTCATGAAATTCATTGAAACGATGGATATGAGCTTCTCCTATAAGCCGGTCCTGCTCAAAGCGATTTATGAGTATATGGACAGCAATGGCAGAGTTGCCCTGCCGGATGTGGTAGATTACTTCATTGACTTCTATGAAGACCGCAAGGCGCATGGGATGATTGCGGAAAAGCCCAACAGTATCTACCAAAAGGGTGGCTATACTAAGAAAGATGTGGAGAAGAACATTCTGTCCAATCCGTTCAAGCGTTTTGAAGACATGCGCTTTCTGATGCGCTGCAAAGATGTAGAGACCGTTGAAGTGAATCCCATCATCTTCCGCAAGCTGACACGGGAAGACTGGCTGCATATTGTGGACGTCTGCGACAAGAGCCTTGAAAAATATTATATGAGGTTCAAAAAATAATTAGAGAGGATGTTTATTGGACATCACTTTTTGTAAGATACCTTCAGAAGAAGCAATAACAGACTTCTGAGGAGGACAAAACAATGTCAAACGGTGATTATGGTTACTTCGGCAAAGGTGATACGGGCTATGCTCAGTACATGACGGCGTTCAACCGCAACTTCGGCGGTTCGTCCGGCGGCGGTGGTGGCGGCGGAAACCACAACAACAATGGCGGTGGCGGCGGGGACGGCAGCGGATGCGGCTGCCTGATCGCTATTGCAGTGGTCGTGGTGCTGATCCTGATCGTCTTGGGTGGCTGAATCAATCCCTGCAGGTGAAACACAGGTTTTCCCTGTGGGGATTTTTTGAATCCGCTTGTAGAAAACGGCGGTCTATGGCAGGATGAAACCAAAGATACACAGGAGGGCTTACACATGGTTTTACTGGTTGTGGATACACAGAAAGGTATCGTGGATGAACGCCTGTACGCGTTTGAAACGTTTGTCAGCAACATCAGGGAATTGATCCGGACTGCCCGCGAACAGGGAATCGAGGTCGTCTATGTCCAGCATGACGATGGACCGGCACTGGCTTTTCCATCGGGGACGATGAATTTGAGATCTATTCCGAATTTGCACCGCTGTCGACTGAAAGACGGCTCGTCAAGACCGTATGCAGTGCGTTCAAAAAAGAAAGCGGTCTGTTGGAATATCTGACAGAAAAGGGCGAAAAAGATGTGATGGTCTGCGGCATCATGACGGACTTCTGCATCAATGCAACGGTGGAGGCAGGCTTTGAGTATGGCCTGCATATGATCGTTCCTGCCTATGCAAATTCCACGCAGAACAACGAGTATATGACAGGGGAGCAGAGCTACCGCTATTATAATGAGTTCCTCTGGCCGGACCGTTATGCTGACTGCGTGCCTATGGACAAGGCGCTGGAACTGCTCAAAAAGTGAGGTGTTTACAATGATTTCTGAAAAAATCAAAAATCAGATTCAAGTGGTGCAGGGTGATATTACCAAACTGGACTGTGACGGCATCGTGAATGCGGCCAATCGCAGTCTGCTGGGTGGCGGCGGTGTGGATGGTGCCATCCATCGGGCAGCAGGGCCGGAACTGTTGGCGGAGTGCCGCACGCTGCACGGCTGCCGCACCGGCGAAGCAAAAATCACTAAGGGCTACCGGCTGAAAGCAAAGTACATCATTCATACGGTAGGCCCGATTTATTCCGGCACAGCAGAGGATGCCGCGCAGCTGGCGGATTGTTACCTCAATTCGCTGAACCTTGCCAAAGAGCATGATGTCCATAGCATTGCGTTCCCGGCGATTTCGACCGGCGTGTATGGCTACCCGCTGGAAGATGCCACGGAGATTGCAGTCAAAACAGTGGCACAGTGGCTGGAAGATCACGCGGATTACGCCATGCAGGTGATTTTCTGCTGCTTCGATGCCCGGACGGAGCGGGTGTATCAGCAAGAGCTCTGCAACAGTGAAAGCGGCAGGATGGTCGTGGAACTGTATCTTGGCAGGCAGGATGGACACAGCTCCCGAATCCTGTACTGAAAATGGAGAAAAACGTTGAAATACAGAGAAATTGCAGACGGCATTTTTGTTGACCGTCCCAACCGTTTTATTGCCCATGTAGAAGTGAATGGAGCAGTGGAAACCGTCCATGTCAAGAACACCGGGCGGTGCAAAGAGCTATTGCTGCCCGGCACGGCGGTTCGGCTGGAAGTGTCGGATAACCCGAAACGCAAAACGAAATACGACCTTGTGGCGGTACACAAGCAGGGCCTTGGCTGGGTCAATATGGACAGTCAGGCACCCAATAAGGTGTAGGGGAGTGGCTTGCAAAACAGGGCTACGACTATATCAAGCCGGAATTCACCTATGGCAAGTCCCGCATCGACTTTTACATGGAAAAGGGCGAACAGAAGTACCTGCTGGAAGTCAAAGGCTGCACACTGGAAGTGGACGGTATCGGCTATTTCCCGGATGCACCCACCGAGCGGGGGGTGAAGCACCTGCACGAGCTGGCACAGGCACAACGGACAGGATATCAATGCGCAGTGGCTTTCGTGATTCAGATGGAAGGCATCACCGAGGTGCGGCCAAATGTCAGCACACAGCCAGAGTTTGGTACGGCACTGGCCGAAGCAAAGGCTGCAGGTGTGCAAGTGCTGTTTTTGCTCTGCCGTGTGGGGCGTGACAGCTTGGAAATCATGGAGCAGCGGGAAGGCTGAAAAAATTTCAGAAACCTCTTGACCCTGACGTGGCGTCATAGCGTATACTGTGGCTGTCGCAAGGGAGGACAGCAAGATGATGACAGTGAACGAAGTGAGCAAGCGGACCGGAGTGAGCATCCGGACCCTGCAATATTACGATAAAATCGGTCTGCTGCGCGCGGCGGGCCGTACCGAAGCAGGCTATCGGCTGTATGACGATGCCGCGCTGGAACGCTTGCAGCAGATCTTATTGTTCCGGGAACTGGAATTTCCGCTGAAGGACATCCGGAAAATCGTGGAGAATCCTGCTTTTGACCGGCAGAAAGCACTGGAACAGCAGATCACACTTCTGACATTGAAAAAGCAGCATCTTGAAGTTCTGATCGGCCTTGCGCAGAAAATTCGAAACACAGGAGGAAAGGTTATGGACTTTACCGCATTTGATACGCAGAAGATCAAGAAGTATACCGAGCAGGCCAAAAAGGAATGGGGCGAAACGCCGGAATACAAAGAGTTTGAGGAAAAAACTGCCCATAAGACCGAGAAAGAGGTCAAGGACATGAGCAGTCAACTGATGGACATCGTGGCGGCATTCGGCGGGATGCAGGGCAAAGACCCGGCGGACCCTGAAGTGCAGGCACAGGTGAAGAAGCTGCAGGAGTTTATCACAGAGCACTACTATAACTGTTCCAAGGTGATCCTGAATCAGCTGGGGCAGATGTATGGGGCAGGCGGAGCATTTACGGAAAACATCAATGCTGCCGGCGGTGCCGGTGCCGCAGAATTTGCGCAGAAAGCCATTGAGATTTATTGCAAGTGAGCCCAAAAACGCTTTGCGTGATTCAGTTACAGAAATCATAAATAGGAAATGTTATCATGTAGATACAAGAAATACACCGATAACATTCCAGTGGAGGATTTCGATATGAAGGCAAAGTTTTACATCTGCAATCACTGTGGCAACCTCGTCACTACCATCCATAACGCAGGCGTTCCGCTGGTCTGCTGCGGGGAGAAAATGAAAGAGCTGGTTCCCAATACGGTGGAAGCCAGCGGCGAGAAGCATCTGCCGGTGGCAGAGCTTTCCGGCAGTCGTCTCACGGTCACAGTGGGCGCGGTGGAGCACCCCATGGCGGATGTTCACTATATTCAGTGGATTTTTGTGGAGACTGAGAACGGCGGGCAGATCCGCTATCTGAATCCGGGGCAGGCTCCCAACGCGGTGTTTGAACTGGGAAGTGAAAAGCCGGTGGCCGTTTACGCATACTGCAACCTGCATGGCCTTTGGATGACGAAACTCTGATACAATCAATGCAAACAGGGAGTGATTTGATGTCACTCCCTGTTTTTTGATGAGAACTTTATGCGGTTCTTTTGGTTCGGAACTGTGTATAAATGGGATGGATAAAATGAGCAGGCACACTATATGCGTTTGTTAAACGCTGACAGTATTTAATTTTTTTGCGTTGAACCGTGAAAATGAGACCTGTGAAAAATGTAGAAAAACGGACTATCTGCTGAACGGAGATGCACCGCATAACAACCATCTGAGGGAAAGACTGACGTTTCTTGCACAGGAATTAGAAAAGATTACGGCGGACCTCCCGGTGTGGGGATAGGAAAAAGCAGAATCCTCTTTTTCAATGCCCAAAAGCGTGGTAGAATAGGTAAAAGATTCAGTATCTGAAAAAAGGAGCGCGCAACAATGAAGATTCTGGTCAGCGCCTGCCTGCTGGGCGAAAACTGCAAATACAGCGGCGGAAACAATTACAATCAGGCGGTCTGTGATTTTGCGCGGGGGCATCAGGTGGTTCCGGTCTGCCCGGAGGTTTTGGGCGGCTACCCACACCGCGGTGCCCGGCGGAAATCGTGCAGGGCGTTGTCACGAACAAAGAGGGCATCAATGTGGACCGGGAGTTCCGAGCGGGCGCAGCCAAGCCCTTGCCATCGCAAAAGAAAATGGGGTGGAGCTTGCCATCCTGCAATCCCGCAGCCCCAGCTGCGGCGTGAAGGAAATCTACGACGGAACGTTTTCCGGGACAAAGATTCCCGGACAGGGTGTTTTTGCCAAGATGCTGATGGACGAAGGCATCCGTGTTCTGGATGCCGGGGAATTGCCTAAAATTATCTTGAAAAATGAGGACGGAAAATGTCAATCAGACTGATTTGCAGCGACATTGACGGTACGCTGCTGCAATACGGCAAAAAGGAACTGGAAGACGAGATCTTTGAGCAGATACGGGAGCTGCATCGGCGCGGCATTCTGTTTTGCCCGGCATCCGGCCGGCAGTATACCAGCCTGTGCAAGCTCTTTGCACCGGTGGCAGACTGCTGTGTGTTTCTCTGCGAAAACGGCGGCGTGATCTATAAAGACGAACAGTGCATTGCCAAGAATCCGATGCTGCGCGCGCTGGCCGAAGAAATCGCCAACGACCTGTGGACCCGCAGCGACGGGCAGGGCGAAGTGATGCTTTCCGGTCAGAATACTGCATACCTGATGGAGCGGGGGCTGGGAATGCTCAAGCGTGTTCAGTTCATCGGGAACAATTATCAAATCATCCATGACCCTTCCGAGGTGCCGGAGGAGATCACAAAAGTATCGGTGTATCTGCACGAAGGCGTAGAATCTTACACGGAACGATTTGTCCCACGATGGAAAGAGGCGAACTGCGCTGTGGCAGGGCCGTACTGGATCGACACCACCTTTGCCAACAAGGGCATCGGTGTGAGCAGCATCTGCAAGACTCTGGACATCGCCCTTGCCGATGTGATGGCTTTTGGCGATAATTATAACGATGTGTCGATGCTGGACATTGTGGGTGTGCCCTACATTATGGATGGTGCCGCCGCACCGCTGCGGGAAAAGTACCCGAACCATACACCCCGCCCAGAGGATGTGCTGCGGGAGTTCTTGAAGCAAGCGTAAATTTGGAACGCGCACGTTCCAAATTTGAAATGATACGATACAAGCTGCACGGCTCTGCTGGAAGAACTGCGCTGACAGGAGAATTTTATGACAGAGCGTTATTGTGAGGGTGAACGGTTTGCTGACCTGTCGTTCACCGAGGAGACTTTTGAGGACTGCGACTTTACCGACTGCGTATTTGTGGACTGCTCCTTTACAAAATGCGGGCTGGATCATACCACGCTGAACGAGTGCAAATTCGTGCGGTGTGAGATCACAGGTCTGCGCAGCACTCATTCTTCGGTGCAGTCGCTGGATTTTGAGGACTGCCGCCTGAATGAAATCGAGTGGGCACCGCTGATGTCCAACGGTGCTTCCCGGACCCTATCCACACGCTGAAAGAGTGCGGTCTGAAATATAACACCTTCACCGAAATGAACTTTAACCGCTTCGACTTTTCGGATGGCAACGAAATTGTCGGCTCAATGTTTGCCAAATGCGAGATGCAGCTGGCGAATTTCAAGGGCGTGGAACTTCACGAAACGGAATTCTACCAGTGTGACCTGCGCAAGGCGGATTTCCGGGATGCTACAGGCTATAAGGTGGACATTCTGGGCAGCTGCCTGAAGGATGCGAAATTTTCCCTGCCGGAAGCGGTGAATCTGCTGGCAGATTTGAAGATCAAACTGTCGTAAGAAGGAGGAAAAATGCGTCAACTCATCATTGCACGAAAAGACCTGCAGATGTCTCCCGGTAAGCTGGCGGCGCAGTGCTGCCATGCTTCGCTGGCGTTCCTCACCGACCCCATCGGCATGGGACAGGGCGTGGAACCCATCGAGAAAGACGGAGAAATTACCGGCTATCGGGCAGAAATCATGTTGGAGAAAGCAACCTATGAAGAATGGTTCGATGGCTCTTTTACCAAAACTATCTGCGGGGCAAAGAACCACAATCAACTGCTGAAAGCAAAGACAATTGCCGAGGAATTGGGCCTTGTGGAAAACAAAGACTTCTTCCTTATCCGGGATGCCTGCCACACCGAGCTGGAGCCGGAAGAATTTGATGAAAACGGAGAAGGCATGACCCTGACCTGCATCGGTTTCCGCCCGCTGCCGGATGAAATTGTACATCAGATCAGCCATAAATTTCATTTGTATTGATTCCTGATTTACGGAATACGAAAGAAAGTCCCGGCCGTTCTCCTGTGATTTGCAGGAAAATGGTCGGGACTATTTTGCTTTTTATTGAAGATTCATCCACGCCGCCAGTGCATCCGCTGTCTGCTGTTGCTGTTCCTCGGCGGAGATAACAGGCGCGCCATCGCCCTTCTGCGCACCGTAACTGCCGAACCCGGCATGACAGCCGCCGTCAATGACAGTTTCGGTGGTGTCCTGTGGGAGGTTCGTGCGGTCGGCTTCGTATTTTTCGCGGTTCAGTACGCCGTCCTCGCTGCCGTAGGTGGCATAGACCACAGGCCGCTGTCGGTCAGGTCGGCGGTAGAGTAGGCCGCCAGCAGCACCAGACCGTCCAGTTCAGGCTCCGCATCTCCGCTTTTGTCCGTGGCCACTGAAAGCAGCCTGTCTCTACACGCTTGTATAACAGGATAAATCCGTCGCCCTCCCAAAGCAGGGCTTTGATCCGATCCCGCCTTCTGCCGCAAAATAGAAACAGGCTGTTGGAACAGGGATCCAGCGAAAACTGATTCTGTACGATCTGTACCAGACCGTCTATCCCTCGCCGCAGGTCTGTATATCCGCAGGCGATGTAGATGTGCTCCACCTTCCGGATGTCACCCAGCATTGCGGATTCCCCGGATGATCTCACTGATCTGGTCGGAGGCAGATCTGCTGGCAGTTCAACTGTAACATCCCGAATATGCAGTGTGATCTGGGTGGGAGGAACCGCCGCTGTTTTCGGCGAGCTGGGCGAAAGTTCCTCGAACTGGACGGATTCCTGCTGCAACAATGCACTTCTCATTTTTCGCTGCCAGCTGTAGAAGCTGGAAAGCGGTACGCCATTCTCTGCCCACTTTGTTTCGCTGTAGTGATCGTCTGATACCATTGCTGTTCCCGTACTGCCAATGCTTGCTTCTCCATGGAGTCCTCCTTGCTGCGTCTCTGTATTTTTTAGACTGCTCTCAAAAATACATTTTTCCATGGTACTATTTTCGCACTTAGAGAGAGCGGGTGAAGACATGGTTTCATTAGGCGGGTACGTTTTACCAATGATTTACCAATATTTCTGGAGAGTTAGGCTTGCAGTATAGTTGATTAAATGTATTAAAAGAGTCGTTTTAGACCAACAAAAAGAGGCATCGGATGCGATCCAATGCCTCTTGCTCAATACTATTCTATTTATCTGCGTCCGAGAAGTTTGCGGAGACTCTGGGTTTCTACAATTCTGTAGTTGGAAAGCCAAAGCTGCTTATCCTTACCGGCCAGCTGAGGGTTAGTATAGGTCTCAAAGGTGTTCTGAACAATGGATGTGCCGACTTCGTTCCAGATGTCAATGGGATTGAACAGCCAGGAAACAGCTCCCGTTGCCTCATCAAATTTCAGCAGACTACGGAAAGCACCAAAAATGGGTAGATATAGCCACTGGAAACAGAATACTTTGTGGGAGTGGCGAGAAACTCTGTTTTTGTCGGAGTGTCAAGAGATTCGATGCCTCTCACGCTTCCAAAACGCGGATTTGCAACGCCCTGCGCCTTCTTATAATCCCTATACTTTTCAGGAAGTTCGCGTTCGATAACATCATAAAGCTCTACCAGCAGAGGAATTGCCCGGTCAAAGACTTATAAAAAGGAGATTCAAATGCCTGCTTATAGCGCTTAAATACCTGTGCTTTACCGGAATAGCTCTGTACCGGGGCCGCATTGTCATCAGGATATTTGTCGATATCAAAGGCGTAGAGCAAGCGGAGCAGTTCCGAAACGTGAATAGGTTTATCCTCATTATCTTTGTAAGCAATCAGATCTGCATATGCCTGACCTGCAATGGAGCTTTAATATCGTCGAACTTGTCGTCGAGATTGAATAGTGCCATATCAGAAACCTGAACCGACGTGTTGCGAGCATCGGAGAGGCGCGTGATATTCTGCACATTGGTGATGACTTCAACACGAACAAATTTGCGAATGTCTTCAGGAATTTCGTCGCGCTTACGCATGATGGCGGTATAGGTGTGACCGCCGTCAAGAATGCCGTAAAGGGACTTGTCGTTTTCGTCATTCTGATCACCAATGTCAATGGTTACTTCCGAATCAGTGCTATTAAAGGTTAGCGTTTTGGCGGCGATGACGATACCGCGGTTGTTGATATAGAAATCAGTTTCCGGCTCCACTACAGCAGTGAGCAAGCTATGAGCCACATTGGTTGTCATCTTTGGTTCACGCGGATTGACATCGAGAGGAATATTAGAGGGAAGTTCCTTCATATCCACCAGCAGATAATAAATGGTTTCGAAGGTGCTTTCATCTTTGTCTCCCTTACGATAAGGGGATGCGAGGGTACGAAGAGCCTCAACTTTAAACTTTAAATTTGCCATTTTATGGCCTCCTTATATTTTCTTCTCGAGGCTGTTGCCCTGAGAGCAATTTTAGTATATCATATACTCAAAAATAAACAATGCACCATGGTGCATAATGGAGAGATATATGGCTGAAAAAGCAAGACAGAGTGAAGCTCTAACAAAAATAGGAAAAATGTTTGAGCAGAAACGAAAGTCATTAGGAAAACAGTACAAAAGCCGTGAACAATTTATCTATAATAGAAGTGACGAATTGTTCGGCTCAGAAGATTGGATTTCGCTTCGACACCTTTGCAATATAGAACACGGAAAGAATTGGATTAGTATAGAAAAACTAATTATGCTTGCCGATGCTTTGGAAGAAAATCCTGTCGATTTGTTTGCTGAAATAGTTAAAATATATCGAAGTTCTAAAAATTGACTGACTTTTGTGCAGATACTGGCGCAACTTGGATATGATATTGAGCTCACCTACATACAGAAATAGGCCGGTTCGCAAAAAATACAAACTTTATTATAGAAATATCACGAAAGGATTATTTGATATGGACAAAGAAACGATCATCATTGCATCTGAAGATGTGGAAATAATTGATGCATCTGAATATAAAGAAGAACTATCGGAACATTTTGGGCGAGTTCCAGAGGTGGCGAAACCTCTGCTCAAAGGAGCAAAGACAGTTTTTTCCCAAATAGAGAAGTCATTATATACTGCACCGGCCTTTATTAACGCCGTTAAAGCGGCAGTGTCGGATGTGACATTGCAGGCGATGCTGACAGATGAGCAGAAGCAGCAGATTACAAAAGGAGCCCTTAAGTTAATGACGAAAAAAGATGGCTCGCTCATGGCAAACCTTATTAACCCTGAGACAAAGAAAATTGTGGCTACCCACAACCACCCGGAGGGCATCAAGGGCGCACAGGCCACGGCGGCAGCGATCTTTCTGGCACGCACCGGCCACAGCAAGCCGGAAATCAAACAATATGTGGAGCAGACCTTCGGTTATGACCTGAACCGTACCTGCGATGAAATTTGGCCGACCTATCATCATGTGGAGACCTGTCAGGAAACTGTGCCGGAAGCAATCATTGCTTTTCTGGAAAGCGTCAGTTTTGAGGATGCACTTCGCAATGCAGTTTCTCTGGGCGGCGACAGCGACACCCTTGCCTGCATCACCGGCGGCATTGCCGAAGCTTTTTACGGGATGCCGCAGGAACTGCGGGACGAGACTTTGAAACGTCTGCCGGAGGATATCCGGGAAGGATATGAGCTGTTTCGGTGGAACATCGGCCAGAGATAAGACATTCGGAGAACCAAGGAGCAGATACAACGCACTCGTGATGTGAAGTATCTGCTCCTTGGTTTTTAATAAGACTCGATGAAGGGCATCTTGCGTCGGCCTGAAAAATCCGATATACTGAACCCAGAGAGTATATCGAATTTTTTGGGAAAAGGAGAGAACGGTATGGAACATCTTTATGAAAAGGTACTGGAAAGTGCGGAATATATCAAGACGCACACGAAAAAGCGCCCGAAGATCGCGGTGGTGCTGGGCTCCGGCTTGGCAAGCTGACCGCGGACTTTACGGACACGGAAGAACTGTCCTACAAGGATATCCCCAACTTCCCGGTATCCACGGTGGCAGGACACAAAGGCGCATTGTTGGCTGGCAAGCTGGGGGACACGGAAGTCTACGCCATGGAAGGCCGCTTCCATTTCTATGAGGGCTACTCCATGAAGGAAGTCTGCTACCCGTTCTATGTGTTCAAGCTGTTGGACGTGGAAAAGGTGGTGTTGACCAACGCCTGCGGCGGCATCAACCGGGAGTTTGCGCCGGGCACCCTGATGCTCATTACCGACTTCATCAACATGATGGGCACGAACCCCCTCGTTGGCCCCAACGATAAGCGCTTCGGCCCCCGCTTCCCGGACATGACCGAACCTTACAGTCTGGAACTGCGGAACCTTGCCAAGCAGACCGCCGATGAACTGGGCATTGCTACAAGGAGGGCGTTTACATGGGCTTTATGGGCCCTTGCTATGAAACGGCGGCTGAAATTCGCGCCTTTGCGGGGATGGGAGCCGATGCCGTGGGCATGAGCACCGTGCCGGAAACCATGGTCTGCAACTACATGGGCATGAAGGTACTGGCCGTCAGCTGCATCACCAACATGGCCACCGGCATCCAGACGGTCAAGCATAGCCACGCCCGCGTGCTGGAGATCGCAAATCAGGCAGGCGATACCCTGTGCCGATGGCTGGGTGCGGTGATTCAGAGAATGGAGTAAAAAAGATGTGCTCTGTGTCAACGAGGTGGAAGCCTGCGCCCTTGCCGGAACCGAGACCTTTGAAGCGGACGCTGTTTTGACCCTGCTGCACGAAAAATACCCGCAGACCCGTCTGCTTCTGACAGCCGGTAGTGCGGGCAGCTACTATCTGGATGCAGAGCGGCGGCTGTTTGTCCCCTGCGAAAAGGTGCAGGCCGTGGATACTACAGCTGCCGGGGACACTTACAGCGGCTATTTTCTGGCGGGCCTTTGCAGCGGCAGTTCAGTAGAGGACGCCATGCGGCTTGCTACCAAAGCAGCCGGAATTGCCGTGCAGCGCAAAGGCGCAGCGGCATCCATCCCGGAAATCAAAGAGTTGAAATGAATGATACAGAAGGCCATGTGGATATTCTGGTCTGCATGGCGGGCACCGGCGGCACGGGTTTTGGCACAGCAAGTTATCTGCGCAGCCGCAACCCAGAATCTGCAAGTGGTTCTGGTGCAGCCCCATCCGGACTCCCGCCTGACCCCGGAGCACCCGGATGCGCAGATCATAGATGGCGTTTTGCCGGCGTATGATGTGCCGGAAAGCGCACTTTCCGACTATCTGCGGCCAGACTGGAGCGATGCGTGCATCAATGTCCGCACCGAGGAAGCCTACGAAACGGCCCATGAGGTGCTGCGGGCGGAAGGACTGTTTCTGGGCACATCGGCAGCAGCGGCTTTGCACGCAGCGGTGCAGGTGGGTCGCAGACCGGAGAATCAGGGAAAGAACATCGTGGTCATCGTCCCGGACAACGGCATGAAATATCTGTCTACGCCGATGTACCGGCAGAAATGATAAAAAACACGATGATGCGTTTGACTTCTGAAAAGATTGCATAGTATTCTATAAAGGTGGCCCCCGGAGAGCTGTAACAAGCTCCGGGGCCATTTTTGTTTCCCGACATCTTTTCCGCAGCGGCAGGACGTGGTAGAATAAGGCAGAACCAATCCACAGGTGAGAAAATCGAACTTCAGAAAGAGGAGATGTTTCTATGCAGTCTGATGAGCTGAAACGCCGGATCTCGGCAGGCAGAGGAGATGCTTTGGCCGATCTGGTTTTGAAAAATGCAAGAATCGTCAATGTGTTTACCGATGAGGTCGACACCGCTGATATTGCCATCAGCGGAAATTCGATCGTGGGCGTGGGCACGTATCATGGCCGGAAGGAAGTTGATCTGCACGGCAAATATGTCTGCCCGGGCCTGATTGATGGGCATATCCACATCGAAAGCTCCATGCTCTGTGGTCCGGCTTTCGAGCAGGCAGTGCTGCCCCACGGTACCACTGCAGTGGTCACAGACCCACACGAGATCTCGAACGTTGCGGGGCTGGAAGGCTTGGATTTTATGCTGGAAACGACAAAAAATCTGACCCTTTCGGTTTATTTCATGCTGCCCTCCTGTGTTCCGGCTACGGATCTGGATGAATCCGGTGCGGTGCTGAACGCAGAACAGCTCCGGCCTTACTACGGCAGTCCCCGCGTGCTGGGGCTTGCGGAGCTGATGAATGCCTACGGGACGGTGCGCTGTGACCCGAAGATCCTGCAGAAGATCCGCGACTGCACCGAAGCGGGAAAGATCGTGGATGGCCATGCGCCACTCTTGAGCGCTAAGGACCTGAATGCTTATATTGCGGCAGGCGTTCAGTCCGATCACGAGTGCTCCAACATTGAGGAAGCCATGGAAAAATTCCGGCACGGACAATATATCATGATCCGGGAAGGAACGGCTGCAAAAAATATGGAGGCCCTGATGCCGCTGTTCCGGGAGCCCTATTGCAGCCGCTGTATGCTGGTGACAGATGATAAGCACCCCGGTGACCTGCTGGACAGCGGACACATCGATTCCAACATCCGTAAAGCAATCCGGCTGGGCGCAGACCCAGCAGTGGCCGTCAAAATGGCGACGCTGGTCCCGGCACAGTATTTTGGATTCAAGAAGCACGGTGCCGTGGCACCGGGGTATACTGCCGACCTCATTGTAGTATCGGATTTTGAATCCTTTACGGTCGAACAGGTTTACAAGAATGGCACGCTGGTGGCCGAGCACGGAAAAACGCTGAAAACCGCACCGCTTGACATCGACCGTGTGAGATTTTCCCACGTTATGGATTCCTTTGATCTGGATGAGATCACACTGCAGGATCTGGAACTTCGGGAAAGCGGGGAGCAGGAGCGTGTCATCTGCCTGAACCGGGGCGAGCTGCTTACGGAGGAAAAAATCATCCCGTTCCAACGGCATCCGGGCAAAGCTCCCGGTGTGGACCCGGAACACAACATCGTAAAACTGGCCGTTTTTGAGCGGCATCATCACTCCGGCCATGTGGGCATTGGCTTTTTAGGAAACTTCAGCCTGAAATGCGGAGCCGTTGCATCGAGCATCGCACATGATTCCCATAACCTGATCGTGGCAGGGGACAACGATACCGATATGATGCTGGCCGGCAACACTGTGCGGAAAAACAAAGGCGGACTTGTGTTTGTGGCAGATGGACAGGTCGTGGCAGAACTTGCGCTTCCGGTGGCCGGATTGATGAGCACCGAAAGCGCAGAGAGCGTTGCGGCGAAAATGCAGGCGCTGAACGATGCCCTCAAGGCACATGGTGTAGCGGAAGACATCGGCATCTTTATGACCCTCGCCTTCGTCAGCCTTCCGGTCATTCCCAAACTCAGACTGAATACATACGGCATCATCGATGTAGCGCAGCAGAAAGTCGTTCCGGCTGTTTTTTAATAGGCGATAACAAAAATACTGCCGGAGACCGACCCGAATGGTCCGTCTCCGGCAACAGAACAGCTCGTTTCTACTCTTAGAAGCGAGCCGCATCAAGAGAAAAATTGACGGAAATTCTTATTTGATAAATCGGAATTTGTTAAAGGAGCGTGATCAAGTGAATATAATTGACAAACTCTTGGAAAGCCCGTGCTATATAATGGATTTCTCCCTAAACAAGTACCCATGAATTGTAGTGGACAGTTTTTTGAAGTAGAAACTTATCTACTCAACCACTATGATTGCTGTGGTTAAGAGATAGATTTATTGGCGTTATTTTGAAAGCGATGTGTTATTATCCTGTATCTGTTCAATGGGGCAAATGGATTGAACAGCCAACCCCCGAACAAGTAACAAAAATCATTGATACTATACTGGAAAGCCATTCTGGTGATGTAAATATATTATTTACAAGTAAAGATGTGCTTCTCCAGTTTGGATGGGATTGCTTAAATATAAACATTTATAATCCAGATGAAGAAATGTGTATGTTGTTTGAGAAAATTGCAGCTTCAGAAGGATTGTTCTGGCGGAAATCAGAGTAACAACTTCGCATTTGTGGAGCGAAGCGGAACAATGAAAGCCCCAGTGGGGCTTCTAAGCGACCGAACGGTCTTGCGTAGCAAGATGGAGGGGCCTCGCCCCGACAAGTTCTATGCAGGTGTCCGTGGAAGATGAAATCCGAAATCATAGATTGACCGATATAAACCACAACATGATTTCAGGAGGACACGAGTATGAAGTACGATGCAACAGCCCCTTTTTGTTTCGCCACAGTGCACAAATTCGAGTATGGTATACAACATGTCAATTGTTTTATCTGCCAAAGAGTGTTAATCTTTTTTGACAGGGCTTGTAATTCCCAGTAAATCGGTATAGTATACAGGCAGAGAGTAATCCTGCCGTACCACTCGGGATTAACTGAGCCAGGCACGGCTGTTATCTGGAGGTATTCAATATGAGCAGTCCTCTGCTGGAAGTAAAAGACTTACAAGTTGCCGTTGGTGAGGAACAGAAGATCCTGCTGAACGGTTGAATCTAACCGTCTGCCCCGGCGAGACCCATGTTCTGATGGGCCACAACGGTGCCGGCAAATCCACCCTGATGAGCGCCTGATGGGCGACCCCCGTTATACTGTGACCCGCGGCCAGATCCTTTTCCGCGGGCAGGACGTGACCCACGAGCCCGCCGATGTGCGTGCCCGGCTTGGCATGTTCCTCTCCTTCCAGACCCCGGAGGAGATTCCCGGCATCACGCTGGAAAACTTCCTGCGCACGGCCAGAGTGCCATCACCGGCAAGCCGGTCAAGGTATTCGCCTTCCGCAAGGAGCTGGCACAGCAGATGGATGCGCTGGGCATGGACCCCAGCTATGCGGACCGTTACCTAAACGTGGGCTTCTCCGGCGGCGAGAAGAAGAAGAGCGAGATCCTGCAGCTGCTGATGCTCAAGCCCAGGCTGGCTCTGCTGGATGAGACCGATTCCGGCCTGGATGTGGATGCCGTCAAAACGGTGCACAGGGTGTGCGCGCCTACCACAACGCCGAAAATGCCTGATCATCATCACCCACAACGCCAAGATCCTGGAGGGCCTGAAAGTGGACTACGTCCATGTGCTGGACAATTCCCACATCGTGCGCACCGGCGGCGATGAGCTTGTGAACGAGATCATTGAGGAGGGCTTCCACGCAGTGAAGGAGGACAAAGCAGAATGAGAGCTTTTGAATCCGAAAAGACCGATGTTGCTGAGGTTGACCGCAGCATTTACGATATCCGGGACGGCAGCAACGCTGCCTTTGCGGTGAGCTCCGGCCTGACCAGCGAGATCGTGGAAAAAATCTCCGAGGAAAAGCACGACCCCGAGTGGATGCGCATTTTCCGCCTGAAAGCACTGGAGACCTACAACAAAATGCCGGTGCAGAACTGGGGACCTTCCATTGCCGGGCTGGATATGAACAACATCGTCACCTATGTCCGCCCCAACACCGAGATGCGGGGCAAGTGGAGCGATGTGCCCGAGGACATCAAGAACACCTTTGAGCGTCTGGGCATCCCCAAGGCCGAGCGTGCTTCGCTGGCCGGCGTGGGCGCGCAGTACGACTCCGAGGTGGTATACCACAATGTCAAGGCCGAGGTAGCCGCACAGGGCGTAGTGTACACCGATATGGAGAGTGCCCTTACCGGCCCCTATGCCGAGATGGTGCGCAAACATTTTATGCGGCTGGTGCCCCCCACCGACCACAAGTTTGCAGCCCTGCATGGTGCCGTGTGGAGCGGCGGCTCCTTTGTGTATGTGCCCGCCGGGGTGCATGTGGAGATCCCGCTGCAATCTTACTTCCGTCTGAACGCCCCCGGTGCCGGTCAGTTTGAGCACACCCTCATCATTGTGGACAAGGGTGCTTACCTCCACTTCATTGAGGGCTGCTCTGCCCCCAAGTACAACGTTGCCAACCTGCACGCAGGCTGTGTGGAGATCTACGTCGGCGAGACGCCGGGTGCGCTACTCCACCATTGAGAACTGGTCGAAGAACATGTACAACCTGAACACCAAGCGTGCCCGGGTGGAAAAGGGCGGCACCATCGAATGGGTGTCCGGTTCCTTTGGCTCCCACACCTCCTGCCTGTATCCCATGAGCATCCTGGCGGGCGAGGGTGCCCGGATGGAATTCACCGGCATCACCTTTGCAGGTGCCGGTCAGGATCTGGACACCGGTGCAAGGTGGTGCACGCTGCCCCCAACACCAGTTCCCACATCACCACCAAGTCCATTGCCCGGGATGGCGGTATCTCCAACTTCCGCAGCTCCGTCACGGTCCTGCCCAACGCGAAGAATTCCAAATCTGCCGTCTCCTGCGAGAGCCTGATGCTGGATGACCGTTCCCGCTCTGACACCATCCCTGAGATGGACATCCGCTGTGACGCTGTGGATGTGGGCCACGAGGCAAAGATCGGGCGCATCAGCGAGGAGGCCGTGTTCTACCTGATGAGCCGTGGCCTTTCGGAAGAGGATGCCCGTGCCTGATCGTGGGCGGCTTTGCCGAGCCCATTGCCAAGGAACTGCCCGTGGAATACGCCGTGGAGATGAACAATCTGATCCACCTGGAAATGAAGGGCAGCATCGGCTGAGAGGAGGGCCGGACGTTTTATGAATGATCTGAACATGAACCGCTTGCCGGTTGCAACTTGGAACCAGTGCGGCGTGAACAGCGCCCCTAAAGCAGCGGCACTGCCGGAGCTTTCCGGAAATTTCTGGGGCGAGGTCAACTTCGCCTATATCCTGCCCGCAGGGGTGGGGGAAGCCGAGAGCGACTTTTCCGCCTTTGCCGAAAGCGGCATGGGTGCTGAAACAGACGCTTATATCGCCGAAAACGCACGGTCCGTCATGCACTGACCGTGGCTGAGGGTGTGTCCGTGGCGGAGCCTGTGATCTTGGAGGTGACACTGGATGCCGCCCATCCCACAGCTCTGACCAGCCTTTCGGTGGATGCAAAAGCGGGCAGCAGCCTGACCATCGTGCAGGTGCTGCGGGGCGATGCCGAACACGGTGCCGCCGCTTCCCTCACCCGCATCCGTGCGGGCGAGAACGCCCAAGTCCGGCTGGTGCAAATTCAGCTGCTGGGCGATAATGCCCGCCGCTGGAATGCAGCTGCCGTAGAGGAGGGCCGGAACGCCCGGGTCGAGCAGGTGCGCATTGAGCTGGGCGGTATCCTTTCTGCCTGCGGCACCCGCGCTGCGCTGAGCGCCGCCAAGAGCGAATATGATCTGGATGCCGTGTACTTTGGCAGCGGCAGTGCCCTGCTGGATTACAACGATGTGTCCGTTCACACCGCCAAGGACACCATGTGTGAGATGCACACCGCCGGTGTCCTGACCGGCCATGCAGACAAGATCCTGCGCGGCACCATCGATTTCAGGCGGGGTGCCAAGCGGGGCGTTGGCCATGAGAGTGAGGACGTGCTCCTGTTCAGCACCGATGCCCGCAACCGCACTGCACCTCTGATCCTGTGCGGCGAGGAAGAGGTTGAAGGCCAGCACGCCGCCTCCATCGGCCGCCTGGACGAGGAAAAACTGTATTATTTGCGCTCCCGCGGCCTGAGCGAGGCTCAGGCACGCCGCCTGATGGTGGATGCCCGCTTCGCCCCGGCACTGGACAAGATCCCGCTGGAAACCCTGCGGGACGAGGTACGCGCGGAAGCTGCAAGGAGGCTGGACAACGATGCCGAATGAATTCAACGATACCTGGCGCAGGGATTTTCCCATCCTTGCGGCTGACGAAAACGGCCAGAGGCTGGTCTATCTGGACAGTGCCGCCACCACCCAGCACCCGGTGCAGGTGCTGGATGCCGTGACCAATTACTACAAAAACAACAATGCCAACCCCCACCGGGGCGTGTATGAGCTGGCCATGCGTGCCACTGATGCCCACGAGGGTGCCCGCCACCGGGTGGCACAGTTCTTCCATGCCGAGGATGACGAGATCGTGTTCACTCAGAACACCACCGAATCCCTGAATCTTGTGGCGTACAGCTACGGCCTGCACTTCCTGCACGCGGGGGACGAAATCGTCCTCTCTGTTGCCGAGCACCACTCCAATCTGGTGCCCTGGCAGCGAGTGGCACAGGCCACCGGTGCAAAGCTGGTCTACCTGTACCCCGGCCCGGACGGCCGCCTAACCACCGACGAGCTGGACAAAAAGATCACTGCTAAGACCAGACTGGTCGCCATTGCCATGGTCTCCAACGTGCTGGGCCTGCGCGCTCCCGTGGAAGAGATCGTAACCCGCGCCCCATGCCGTGGGCGCGGTGGTGGTGCTGGACTGCGCTCAGGCCGCCCCCACATGCCCGTGGATGTAAAGCGGCTGGACGTGGACTTTGCCGCCTGCTCAGCACACAAGCTCTATGCCCCCATGGGCATGGGCGCGCTGTACGCCCGGGCAGAGCTGCTGGAAAAAATGCCGCCCTTCCTGAGCGGCGGCGATATGATCGGCTCCGTGCATGAGCAGAGCGCCACCTGGGCCGAGGGCCCCCGCAAGTTCGAGGCCGGTACCCGCAATGTGGGCGGTGAGGTCGGCTTTGCCGCCGCACTGGACTACATGAATCACATTGGCTGGGATGCCATGATGCAGCACGAGCACGCCCTGCTGGGCCGGATGCTCAAGGGCATGGCGCTCTGCCGTGGCTGACCGTTTACGGTGAACCGGTGGCCGACGGGCGATTCGGCGTGGTATCCTTCAATGTCAAGGAGGTTCACCCCCACGATGTGGCCACCATTCTGGACGCGGGCGGCGTGGCTATCCGGGCTGGTCACCACTGTGCCAGCCTGATGGAGTATCTGGGCATCGGTCCTGCTGCCGGGCAAGTCTTGCCTCTACAACACGGAAGAAGACGTGGACGTCCTGCTGAATAATCTGGAAAATGTACGAAAGGTGATGGTCTATGAATCTGAACGAGCTTTATACCCAGGTCATCACGGAAAACAGCCGCAGCAAGGAGAACCGCCACCCCGTTGAGGGGGCCACCCACAGCCTGGAGGGTGTGAACCCCAGCTGCGGCGATGATATCACCCTGCAGCTGCGCGTAAAGAATGGCGTGATCGAGGATGCTGGTTTCATCGGCAGCGGGTGCGCCATCTCGCAGGCATCGGCCTCCCTGATGATTGATCTGGTCAAGGGCCGCACCGTGGAGGACGCGCGGCGGCTGCTGGGACTGTATTTTAAGATGATCAAGGATAAAATCACGCCCGAGGAGCTGGACGAACTGGAGGACGCGGCTGCCTGCAGGGCATTGCCCATGTCCCCGCCCGGGTCAAGTGTGCGGTGCTGGCATGGCACACGCTGGAAGAAGCTCTGGACGGCGAGGGCAAAGTAAAACAGTAAATGAAAAAGGGGCTGTTGCAAAATAGCCCCAACGAAAAATGAGATAGACTTCCCCGAAAGGGGCTGCCTATCTCATTTTTTGTTGTAAGCTGAAACTGCAATGGACCAACTACAACAGAAACGGTGATCTTCTGAGCGCCGCATAGGAAATAAGGAAGTTTGCAAGCCAACCTGCCGGGACTGCAAGCCAAACAAAAGCAATGCCAAAACGTGGTGCACAAATCAAAGCAACAGACAAGCGGATCGCAAGGTTTACCATATTTGCAATAAGAAACGGCCGCATGATTCCGAGTCCGCGAAGAACGCCATCGGTCGCCATCTTGATGCCCATGAAGATGAAAAAGTAACCAAGCCATCTCATATAATCACCGGACACCTGATAGGCCAACGCGGTTCCGTCTTTTCCCAGGAACAACGAGGAGATCTGTGTGTGCAGTGCTTCAATGACCACGAAAGCAAGAACTGCAAAGCATAGATCCAACACCAGTGCAGCATGATAACCTTTTTTTGATACGCTCGATTTTCTTTGCGCCAAGATTCTGGGATACAAACGGCGAAACTGCATTGCCGATGGATACGAAGATCAGCGAAAAAAACATTTTCTACCCGCATCGTTGCCGCATACCCGGCAAGTGCCTGTGTGCCGAAGGATTTACCACTGCCTGCACGATCATCATACCGATAGACACGGTGGACTGCTGCAAAACCGATGGCACCGCAATGCGAAGCATGGAATACAGCTCCTGCCGGTCGAACCTGCTAAAGGAGCTCTTGTACTGCCGCATCCGAGACAGAAAGATCAAAAACGAAAACATGGCAGAAATCCCCTGTGCGATCAAGGTCGCAAGGGCTGCACCAAACACCCCCAGACCAAGACCAGCCACCATCCAGAGATCCATAAAAATATTCAGGATAGATGAGAAGATCAGCAGTCCCAACGGAATTTTGGATTCACCGATGGAAGTGAACATGGTGGAAAGAATGTTGTACATGAAGAGAAACGGGAAACCCACAAAGTAGACACGCAGATACAATACTGCTTCTTCCAATATATCGGCAGGAGTCTGTAATCCGCTCATCATGAAATGGGAAAAGCAAAAGCCAAAGACACCAAGGACAACGCTTAAGCTCAAAAAGCTGATCAGGGACGTTGACACAATGGTTTTCATTCTACCATAGTTTTTTGCACCAAAACAGCGGCTTACAAGCACACCTGCGCCCACACCAGCACCAAGCGCCACACAAATAAAAACATTGGTCAGTGCGGCACAAGCGCCAACAGCCGCAAGTGCCGAGGAGCCGACAAATTGACCGACTATTATGGAATCGGCCATATTGTATACTTGTTGAAAAAAGCTGCCAAGGATCATCGGCATCGCAAAAACAGTCAGCGCTTTAAGGGGTGGATCTGCAATCAAATATTCATCTTTCGACACGATTATATTCCTTCCAAAAATCGTTTATCGCAAATTTTATCGCAAGCCAAGAAATTAGTGCAGCATTCAAACGGCATCTTTGCGATGTGCGATCCACCGCTGCTGCATTGAAAAGTTGAATTGCTATAAGCTGAAGCGTTAAGTCTCCACACCCTCGAACTGGCTGTTGTAGAGCTTGGCGTAGAAGCCGCCCTGCGCCAGCAGGGCATCGTGGCCGCCCTGCTCCACGATGCGGCCGTCCTTCATCACGAGGATGACGTCGGCTCCCGGATGGTGGAAAGGCGGTGTGCAACGATGAAGCTGGTGCGGCCCTGCATCATCCGGGCAAAGGCTGCCTGGATACGCACCTCGGTGCGGGTGTCGATGGAGGAGGTGGCCTCGTCCAGAATCAGCATCGGGGGCAGACAGAGCATCACGCGGGCGATGCAGAGCAGCTGCTTCTGGCCCTGGCTGATGTTGCCGCCGTCCTCGGCGATGACGGTGTCATAGCCCTCGGGCAGGCGGCGGATGAAGCTGTCGGCATGGGCTGCCCTGGCCGCAGCCACCACCTCGTCGAGGGGGCGTCCGGCTTGCCGTAGGCGATGTTCTCCCGCACGGTGCCGGCCCGGAGCCAGGTATCCTGCAGCACCATGCCGTAGCTGCCGCGCAGAGAGGCGCGGGTCACGTCCCGGATGTCGGTGCCGGAGACTTTGATGGAGCCGCCGTTGACATCATAGAACCGCATGAGCAGGTTGATGAGGGTGGTCTTGCCGCAGCCGGTGGGGCCGACGATGGCGATGCGCTGGCCGGGCTTGACGTCCAGAGACAGGCCCTCGATGAGCGGGCGGTCGGGCAGATAGCGGAAGGAGACGTCCTCGATCCGGACGCGGCCGTCCGGCACGAGCTTTGCGGCGTTCTCCGCTTCGGGGGTCTGGTCTTCAGCGTCCAGCAGCTCGAACACGCGGGCCGCGCAGGCCAGAGCGTTCTGCAGCTCGGTCACGACGCCGGAAATTTCGTTGAAGGGCTTGGTGTACTGATTGGCGTAGTTCAGGAAGATGCTCAGCTGGCCGATGGTGATGCCTCCGGCTACGGCATAGATCGCGCCCACGAGTCCGACGCCTGCGTAGACGATGTTGTTGACGAAGCGGGTGGCGGGGTTGGTCATGCTGGAGAAGAAGATGGCCTTCAGGCTCACGTTCTGCAGTCGGCCATTCACCTCGTCAAAAGCCTCGAGGCTCTGGGCCTCGTGGCCGAAGGCCTGCACGACCTTCTGACCCTCTATCATCTCGTTGACAAGGGCAGTCTGCTCGCCGCGCACGGTGCTCTGGCTCTGGAAATATTTGTAGCTGCGCTTTGCGAGGAAGCTGGCGACAATGAGGCTCAGGGGGGTGATGCAGACCACCACCAGCGTGATGGGGACATTCTGCTGCAGCATGAAGAGCAGGGTGCCGAGGATGGTCAGCACACCCGAGAACAGCTGGGTGAAGCCCATCAGCAGGCCGTCCGCGAAGGTATCCACATCGGCCACCATCCGGCTCACGATGTCGCCGGAAGGATGGCTGTCGAGGTAAGAGAGGGGAAGGGTCTGGATCTTCCGCATGGCGGCGTTGCGCAGGTCACGGCTGACCGCGAAGGTGATGCGGTTGTTGCAGACGCTCAGCAGCCACTGCGCAAAGGCGGAGACAACTGCCACCACGATGATCTCGTAGATGATGCGCAGCACGCCCGCGAAGTCCACGGCACCTTTGCCCAGCATCATGTCGATGGCGCTGCCGCAGAGGATGGGGATATACAGCTGAGCCGCCACGCTCACAGCGGCCACGATGAGGCTGCACACCACGAAGAAGCCATAGGGCTTGATCTTCTGCAGCACCCGGGTCATGGTGGCTTCTGCTGTTCAGGGGTCAGCTTGCTTTTTGCTTTTGCACTCATTTCTGCGCATCCCCTTTCTTGAACTGGCTCTCATAAATTTCCTTGTAGACCGGGCAGCTTTCCAGCAGCTCGGCGTGACGGCCAAGGCCCACCATGCGGCCATCGTCCAGCACGATGATCTGGTCGGCGTGCTGCAGGCTGGCGGCACGCTGGCTGACGATGAAGACAGTCAGATCGCCCGGCAGAGCGGCCAGAGCCTTCCGCAGGGCCGCGTCGGTGGCGTAGTCCAGTGCGCTGGCGCTGTCGTCGAGGATGAGGATATCCGGCTTGCCTACGAGGGCGCGGGGCGATGGTCAGACGCTGTTTCTGACCGCCGGAGAGGTTGCGTCCGCCCTGCTCCACCGGCTCGTCGAGGCCGAGGGGCTTGGCTTTCACGAACTCCGCGGCCTGTGCTGTTTCCAGTGCGGCCCAGAGGTCGGCGTCAGAGGCGTTCTGGCTGCCCCAGAGCAGGTTGGAGCGGATGGTGCCGCCGAAGAGCTGGGCCTTCTGCATGACCACAGCCACCTTGCCGCGCAGGTCGGCGCGGGGGTACTGCCGGACCGGTCGGCCATGATCTCCACACTGCCTCGGTGGCGTCATAGAAGCGGGGATGAGGCTGGATGAGGTGGATTTGCCGCTGCCGGTGCCGCCGATGACGCCGATGGTCTGGCCGCGCCTGGCGGTGAAGCTGATGTCGGAGAGGCTGGGTGCGCCTGCGCCCTTGTAGGTCAGGCTCACATGGTCGAAGCAGACGGCGTCGCCGGCCTTTTCCGCCGGAACATTGCCGGTGAGCTGGGCCGGGAACTCCATGCCGGGCTTTGTGTCCAGAACCGCCTGCACACGGCCTGCACAGGCCAGAGCCTTGCTCACCTGAACGATGAGGTTGGCCAGCTTGACCAGCTCGACCAGGATCTGGTTCATGTAGTTGACCAGCGCGATGACATCGCCGGAGGCCATGCCGCCGATGCTTATCTCGATGCTGCCTACATACAGCAGCGCCACGATGGCAAGGTTGATGATAACGTAGGTCAGCGGGTTCATCAGGGCGGAGATGTGGCCGACGTGGAGCTGCATTTTGGTCAGCAGCTCATTGGCGTCCTCGAAGCGGTCCACCTCGCTCTTTTCCTTGTCGAAGGCGCGGACGACGCGCACGCCGGTCAGGTTCTCGCGGGTGAGGCCAAGGACCCGGTCGAGGCGGGTCTGCACCGACTTATAGAGCGGCCGGGTGATGACCATGACGCCGAAGACCACGACGCTCAGCAGCGGGATCGCCACCACGAAGATGAGGGCGGCGCGGAAGTTGACCGTAAGGCCATGATCATGCGCCGAGCACCACGAAGGGGCTGCGCAGGAACAGACGGAGGAAGAGGTTCAATCCGCTCTGCACCTGATTGACGTCGCTGGTCATCCGGGTGATGAGGGTGCTGGTACCCATGGTGTCCATCTCGGAAAAGCTCAGCGTCTGGATGTGCTCAAACAGTGCATGACGCAGACCGGTGGAATAACCCACGGCGCTTTGGCCGAGAAGTATTGGGCCGTCAGGCTGCACGCGAGGCCGACGATGGCCAGAAGCAGCAGGATGCCGCACCGCACGAGGATGTAGTGGAAATCGTGGGCCGCGATACCCACGTTGACGATGTCGGCCATCACAAGCGGCACGAACAGGTCAAACGTAGCTTCCAGCATCTTGAAAAGCGGTGCAAGCACGCTCTCGCGCTTGTAATCGCTGAGATAGCGAAGCATTTTGTTCAAGGCTCGATACTCCCTTTCCTTCATACATTTAGTCGAGACGCTCCTTATTATAACGCACTCCCAACAGGAATGCTATGTTTTTGCCGAAGAAAACCGGCTCCGGAAGCAGATTTCGGCTCCGGAGATTGAGAAAACCGGAAAATCCTGCTATACTGGAAGGGAATCTCAACGGAAAGAATGGTGGATGCAATGGCAAAAGATGGTGCGGCACGGCTGCGGCTGCGCCCGGTGGGCGCGGCAGACCGCAAAAGCTGCCGGAATACGGGCCGCTGGGCACGGGCTGTCCGGCGATAGAGCGGGCTGTGGCAGCGCTCTATAAGGGCCAGAACGAGGAGAGCTT
>ENA-OQLB01000141-OQLB01000141.1-human-gut-metagenome-genome-assembly--contig:-NODE-141-length-41778-cov-3.777148_pt1 | contig 41778 bp, 48 predicted proteins | sample MGYA00242656_ERZ504813 | MGnify/ENA primary metagenome ERZ504813 (study PRJEB26092, sample SAMD00036388) | human gut metagenome | host: Homo sapiens | study: EMG produced TPA metagenomics assembly of... | reverse complement strand
CTCCATTTCAGCACGTGCTTTCTCTGCTTTTAAAATTTTAACTTCAGCACGCAGCTTTTCTAATTCACTCATCTCGTTGGGACTTTTTCGTTTGCCACGGTTATCTCTTAAAGCTTCCACTCCACCAGCTTCATATTTGACTATATAATTACGAGCCTGTTGATAGGACACCTGGTATTGTTCTGCTGTTTGAGCATAATTACGATCATGTGCGATACAATACTGTACTATTTCAACCCGTTCTTCAAAAGTAGTTTTTCTTCCTTTGGTCATGATAATGCTTCCTCCTGTTCCAGAAGATTTTAATTCTTCATGACCATTATACTTCTTTATCCAGATTTGTAACTTAGCTTTTGAACGGATTCCGTATTTTTTGCAAATATCATCTTGAGAACCATAGCCTGCTAAATAATCTAAGACTGCTTGTTGTTTCAATTCTTTGGAATACTTTTTATTCCCTTTCAATGTGAATGCATTTGCTCCCATAGATTCATAGTTTCGAATCCATTGTTGGACAGATGCGAGACTTACATCAAACATATCGGCAATTCGCCGTTGGCTTTCTTTTCCATCCAGATATAGATTTACAGCGTATATCTTATCCTCAACAGATACTTTCCTTTTAGACAATAAAATATGCTCCCTTCTAGTAAACAAGTTTTTATTATTTCACTTGTCTACCTAGAAGGGAGCATATCAAAGCGACAGCCCCAACTTTGTCTACAGTCTGATCCAAAAACATGTTTTTGGATATTTTTATATGGAATTATAATGTTGTAGGGGAAAATGCATTGACAAACCTGAAAAAAGGACAATATAATTAAAATTACATAGTTTGAACCAACTAACCAAAACGTAATCGGAAAACGAGAAACAGAGGAAAAAGCAATGGAAACAAAGAAAGTGGCAAAAGAATACCTGCAAAAAGATATTCTGCGGACGATTTTCCAGATGCGGAAACGGCAGGAGGATGATAAGCAGATCAAAAAAATCATCGTATTAGACTATGACCTGACCGAGTATCACTGGAAAACGAACATTAAGAAACTGCAAGAGGAAGGCTTTCTGGAAACGGACAGTGATGCGAAGATTCCGGCACTGACAGAAAGCGGAACGGAGTATGCGAGACAACTGCAACGGGCAGCCGAAGGCTGGAATCAGTTCTTGCAAATGAGTGGAGTCAATGAAAAGACAGCAGACAGGGATGGCAGACTCATGGCGTGTGAGGTATCCGATCCGGACAAAATCGAAAATTTATGGAAATTTATCAATGACGGTGGAAGAAGTTCCATTCCGAAAAGTGTAGACTGCCACACGCTGTGGAAGAAGTTGAAACCGGGAAAGTATCAGATGTGGTATTCCTTTTACACCACAGAAATTGGAAAAGAGAGAAAAGCAGCTATCGAAGATATGCGGTTTGAAAGGGATGGCTGGCTGCACATAGAGCCTTGGGAGATTTGGTTGGAACTAACGGAGCATCCGGAAAATGAGGATGACAGGACAATCTGGTATCAGAACATGTATGGAATCTGGAAGAAGGCAGAAGTAAATGATCACAGCATCAAAATACCTGCCGCAGCATTTCACATAGAGTACGAACAGCAGTGGTTGGGTGAAATACATTTCACCTGTAATCTGGGGTTTGCCGCAGAGAAAGAGAAAGGCTCCAAGAAAAAAACGATATGCTTACTGGATGGAAGGCTTTTGCAGAAAATACCGGATATCGTGTAGCGGATGAATATTAAAAAAGACAGGTAGGAAAGGTAACATGGAAAGAAAGATTGAAACAGAAATATTGATGTGACAAAAGCCAGAGGCGAACTGGAAGAAGATCTTCTGGAATATGTCTACCGGATGTGGAGGCAAGGCAGACAGATCACATCGAAAGAGTATGCCAGAGAAGTGAATATAACCGGATATGAAGCGGCAGGCCTGGTGCGGAGTCTGGTGAAAAAAGGATTTTTGTGCGAGCCGGAAAACGGACATCTGGAACTGAGCGATAAGGGAAAACTGGAAGGTATGGAGTGCCTTGCACGCCATGAGAAACTGACACAGTTCTTCCAGATGGTAAGTGGAATGGATCAGCAGAGGGCGCAGGAAGATGCCTGTAGAGTGGAACATTATATCAGTCCGGAAGGGTTAAAAGGAATTGAAAACTTTCTGCAGTACGGTGACGTATACGACAGAGTTTATGACGATATGGACTTGTATACCTTTTATGAGGATGGTGAGTTCCCGATGGCATTCGGACTGTATGAACCGGAACGACGCAATCCAAGATTCCTTGCACCAGAGTACGGGAAACTGGAACATTCTGTTATATTAAGAGTGAAAAAGACCCAGAACTGCTTCCTGCTCAGGACAAAAAAGGACGAATCCATCGGCTATGTATGGTACAGAAGAGATGATGAATGGATACAGGCGAAAGAAGAAAAAGGTGTTTATCAGTTACCGACAGACATCTGTACTTATACTGCCAATACAGGAATCCCGATTACAGAAGCAGTGGCAATCATTGCGATTACACGCTTTGATCAGAAGCAATTGCCAATCGATTATCGGGAATTGAATATTCATGTATGGTGACGAAGAGAGGAACAAGAAAATGGAAAAAGGTGAACATCTAAAGAGACAGAACAGACCTACAATGCTGCAACTGCAATATTTACAACGCCTGTCAAAAGTAGAAAAGAAACGTGGAGCTCAGGGAAGTATCGCAGAATATTATAGCGTGAACCGTTCAACGGTGAACCGCTATTTTAAGAGCTGCATAGAAAGAGGAATTCTGACAGAATCACTGGAATTTACTCCTGCAGGAGAAGAATGGCTGGAACGATATTCCAACCTGTATGAGAATCTTGAAAAATATCTGGAAGAAATCGGTGCAAAACCGGAAGAAATCGAGGAATCACTGGATGTTATGGTGGAGAATATCGACATCCACATGCTGGAACTGATGATCAATGCCTATGCAGAGAAAAAATCAGTATATAAGAAAAAAGAGAATGAACTGGATCAGGAGATACAGCACAATCTGCAGAAATGTAAAAGGCATCCGGTAGTGTTCCGGCTTTACCGGATGAATAAAAAGCAGGGGCAGGGAAGAGACTCTATGGCGATGAGAGGATTTGAAGAAATAGCCGAAATCGTTCAGGAGAATGGAGAAAGCTATCTGGAATTAAAGTTGAAAGAGATGGCTGCACACTCCAGAGTGAGTGGTGAAATGATGGCTGGAAAACTGAAAACATTGAAGTATGAGCATAATGAAGTTCTTGAAGAAGCAAGAATAGAGAATAATATAGTGAAAATCCCGATGGAAGCGTGCAGAATCCACCGATGGACGGGGATTGGCACGATGGGAATTGTACCAGTTACCGTTACCTGCAGTGTAGGACCAATGCACATGCCGGAAAGTACTGCACTGTTATATTTCTGGGTATAAATAAGAAGTGAGAAAAATTCTCATTTACGCATATCATGTAACAAAATAAGAAAAAATTTCAATAAAGTGCCGTTGTTGATAAAACACTATCAATAACGGCACTTTTACGTCTATTGTTGTCTGAATAGCAACAAAATCAAAGAAAATAACGGCTTATTTGTTGCAATTCAGGCAACAAACTTGTAAAAAATGGCGTTGACATTGGATGGCGAATTATGGTATCTTTCAGACAAGAAGTTAGATACGAGTAACCGGAAATATTCTCGTAGAACTCTAAACATCATAACTAAAAATTTATTAGCAAAAAGCTAATGCCAAAAAACGAAAAGGAGGATTACAGTTATGAGAAAGATCAAGAAATTAGTTGCTACACTGTTAGCAGCAACAATGGTACTGGCAATGGGAGTTACAGCATTTGCGGCTGAAAATGACTCTACAGCATTAGCGGCAGGAACATATACTGCTAATCAGAATCTTTACAAAGATGCAGAGTGCACCAATCCATCAATGGGTGATGCAGCAGTTAATGACATGTGGGCTGACATTACTATAAATGCTAATGGAAAAGCAACACTGGTTGTTCATACACATGAAATTAAATATTTAGACTTACAGGTCATTTGGGAAAATGGAAATCAATGGAACAGCTAAAGAGCCTGTTAAAGACAGCTCAGGTGACGTAGTAGATTATTATTTTACATTCACAGATTTAGATGCTTCAATGTTTTATGAGGGTTGCGTGATTACTGGAAAGTTCACAACATACGTAGGAATTATGCCGATGAGTGCAACTGGATATCTGAAACTTACAGGAATTGAATAATTGACATAATTATTTAGGAGAGGCTGCTGTACAATTGGCGTAGCAGCCTTTTTGTGAATGGAGACAATATGAAAATAATAAAAAAATTATTAGCGTTTACTCTAAGTGCAAGTATGGTGCTCGGGGCGTCTGGATAGATGCGTTTGCAAAAACAGAAGAAGATGTATCAAAGACAGAAACGAATACATCTGGCATAGAAGCGAATAAATCTTATCTTGTACCATTGACGTTTTATGATGTGACTGGAGAATCAATTCGAGATTATGGAGGACTCGGAGGAATTCCAGAGTTTATAGATAATGTTGCGATTGTTAGTAAAAATAGCGATGATACTTATCATGTAACGCTCCAGATAGAAAACTACAATAAAATAGATGTATTACAATTTTCAAAACCAGGGTTATATCTGATGAAACAGAACCGAGGAATGCTCTTTTTGGAACGTATAATTTACCAGAATCGTATATTTTTGAAAAAGATACAGCAGAAGATGTCAGAACAGCTATAGACAGATACATAAGTGAAGAGTGGAATGAAAAATATATCCAGAATGTGGATGTACAGACAGCAGATACAGGAGTTTCATGGTATTCATTTGATGTTGATAGTTTGGAAAAATCAATTTATGTAAAGAGTTTTCGCAGCTATGGATATAAAAGGGTAGGAAAAAAATATACTTATGCTTCGGGAATAGACTCAGGAAAATTTACATTTGATTTAAGTCAAGCAGAAACGGTAAATGAATTGAGCGATTCTAGTTATAAAAATGCAGGTCTTGAAATTTCAAAAGTTTCAACAACAGCAGGAGAACCGGTAAATTTTTATGCGTTTCCTGTAGAAGGGAATGAAGTAAATGATTATTTCGCTGGAACGAATGACATTAGTGTCGATAATCAGAAAATGGAAGTTTCAACAGAACTTAAAAATGCGGATAACATTGCATCAGTTCAGGTACTTAATGGGATAAATGATTTAGGAGATAAATCAACTTCTACTACAGAGAATACAAACTTTTTACAGTATAAATATGCATATTCGGCTGAACAAGTAGGAGATAAAACAATTTCTGTTTATTCAGACAATATTTTAAGTGATGGAAAAATTTCTCTTACATTTTCTAACTTACAGGAGGCTGTATTCGGTAAACAAATTAAAGTTCAAACAACCGATGGAAAAACCTATTATGGAGAGGCAAGAATAAAAAGCAATGCCAAGAAAGATTTACGTTTAACCGACGGTGGTGTAACCGTAATAACAGACAGCTACAATGTAGGTAGTGATAATCCGGAATTTAAAGCAGAGTTACTGGAAGAGAATACAGATGAAGATAGTGAATATAATAAATATTTTTCACTTTTAGCAGGAAGTTCATCAAAGGCTTTGATTTATAATTTGGGAATAAATGTAAATGGAACAACTGTTAAACCGACAAGAGCGGTAGAACTTAGAGTTAAGATACCAGAGGACTGGGACACAAGTAAAATTGAAGTTCAATGGTATGGTGCTCCGGTATTCCAGATATTTAATCCGATTGAAAACTTTGGAAATTCTTCTTATAAAAATGAAGATGGTAGTATCCGGATGGATGGTGATGAGTTAGTTATAACAGGAACTACTTGCGTATATAATACATTGGCAATTTCAGAAAAATCAGATAAGACAGACATTTCTGAAATAAAAGACGGAGTTTATAATGTTAATGTTACTATGTGGCAACAGGCTCAGCCGGATAGATTATCTATGAGTAATTCGGCGGTTGTTAATGATTCTGCACGCTTAGTAGTTGAAAATGGAAGAAACATATCTATTTTGATACGCAGGGAATTACAATCGCTGGTCGTTATGGATATAGCAATGGAATATTCTGGGCAAATAATGAACAGACAGAAGAAAATGGACTTCCAGTATTAAGTGAATATACACCACTTGATTATTACAGTTATTATCTGAATGATTCGGGTAGCACAGATATGGATTCTTATGCAGAACAGTATGATCTGTATTATCCAAAGACAGTTGGATTTGAGTTCCCGGAATCAGCGGACAGAGATGATGGGGTATATCTGAACTTCTTTGTCCCTATCATGGATGAACTTCAGAATAAAGTTCCTGGATCTGGTGAAGGATGCAGAACGGCATTTATGACTTTATCTGGTTTAACACCTGTAGCGGAAATTAACGAGCCAACCCACGATAAATCTGTTTTAGTTGTAGCAGTTGATAAAGCATCTAAATATACAGCCGACAATTATACAGAGGAATCTTACAAAGTATTATCTGACGCAGTAGCAAAAGCTCAGAAGGTAATCGACGGAACAACTTCTGCAAACGATTCGGAAATCGTAGCATTAGATAAAGAAATTTCTGATGCAATCAGCGGATTAAAAGAGGCAACTGGACTTGACAAATACAATAAAGTTCTGAAAAATGCCAAGGCATTAAATGAAGCAGAATATACAGCAGAAAGCTGGGCAGACCTTCAGGCAGTGATCGCTGCTCAGGAAGGAAAGGTAACAGAAGCAAATGCAGATCAGGCATCCGCAGACCTTCAGTCAGCAGTAGATGCACTTGTACCGATGTCAACAGCCGTTTCCATGGAAAAAGGTGTTTACGAAGTACAGGCAACACTTACCAATCAGGATGGAACAGCGAATGATTTGAATGCGGGATTAAAATCTGCTCGTTATATACAGATAAAGATGGCAATGTAACTGCTTATCTGTACGTGGACGGAATTACCGGTATGCAGTATCGCAAAGGTGCCGGATATGCAGATGCAGATACAGACGCAGGCAGACTTGTAGTTGCACTTCCTGCAAATGTAGAAAACCACAAAGTAAAAGTAACAACAGAAAGCGGAGAAGCAGAACTCCTGTTAAATCTTGATTTGAAATCTGCAGTAAAACAGGAAATTAAAAAATCTGATTTGGAATCAAACTGAATGATGCGAAAGCGTTAAAAGAGAAAAACTATACAAGCGAATCTTTTGCTGGATTAACCGATGCGATTGCTACAGCAGAAAGTGTTCTGGCAGATAAGGTGGCATTCCAGTCAGAAATCACGGCAGCAGAGACAGCCTTGGATACAGCAACCGCAGGTCTTGTAATGAAAGAAGAAGTAAAAGCAAGAGAAGAACTGGATCAGGCAGTTTCCGATGCGAAAAATAATTATGCAGAAGCAAATTATACAAAAGACAGCTATGAGAATCTGAAGTCTGCAATCAAGGAAGCTGAAGAAGTATTAGCAAAATCTGATGCGACAGCAGATGAAATGAAAGAACAGGTTGAAAAACTGGATAAAGCAGTGAAAGCACTTGTTCGTCTGGATGATGTAGTAGATAAGTCAGAATTAAATGGCTATATCGAAGATGCACTGACCAAGACAAATGACGGCACTTATACAGACAACAGTTGGAACAGTTTCCAGGCAGCAATCAAATCTGCTCAGAAAGTATCCGCTGATGTCAATGCAACAAAAGCAGAAGTAGAAAAGCAGACAAAACTGCTGACCTCTTCTTATGAAGCACTTGTTGTTAAGAACAAGCAGAGTAATCTTTTTGAAAAATATCCGCAGATTTTTGAAGGTACATATTCCGTACCGATCAAACTGCTCAACGCAACATCCGATGAAAATTCTATGGGAAATGCTTCCATGGTTCAGACCGGAATTGTAAGAGTTACGGGTAAAGGTGAAGTAACACTGGAGATGAACTTCCAGTCTATGCAGTTTGCCGGAATGACAGGCTATCTGTACAAACTGAAAAAAGTCGATATGGATACGGTTGAATACAACAAATATAATTATCCGGTAAAATATGAGGCTTCTGATGCGACAACTCTGGAAGAGTACACGGACGTTTATGATTTATTTAATGATAAGAACTCTGAATATTATGACAAGAATACCGATGGAAACTGGTATCCAAAGAAATTATCAATCCCGATTGAACTGAACGACAACCTGTTCTATGTAGAGGTTTATGTTCCGGTTATGGAAAGCATTGCTGAAGGTCAGGGTACAAAAGTTGCCAGAGTTTCTATCGACTGGGCAAATATCAAACAGGAGACAGGCGTTGAGAGAGATAACAGTGTGATCAAAGCACTTCTGGATCAGGTGAAGGCTATGTCTAAGGGCAATGTTGCTGATGAATACTGGAATGCTTTAAATGCAGCTTATATGACAGCACAGGATGTGTATAACGACATGAATTCTACTCAGAAAGAAATTGATTTTCAGGTGAAAGCTTTACAGGCAGCCGTAGACGCAGTAGAAACTCAGGTTGTAGACAAGACAGAACTGAATGCATTGATTGAAAAAGCAACAGCAGAAGCAAACCGTACAGATGTTGTTTATACTTCTGCAACACTTGAAGCATTAAAAACAGCGATCACAAATGCACAGGCAGTGGCAGCAAAAGAAGATGCTACCAAGGCAGAAGTTCAGGCACAGGTAACAGCACTCCAGACAGCACTGGATGGTTTGAGAGCTGTAGATAAGACGAATCTGAATGACTTGATTGCAAAAGCAAAAGCGGAAGCAGCAAAAACAGATGTTTACGAAAGCAACAGTCTGATAGTCCTGAATACAGCAATTACACTGGCTGAGAATGTTGTAGCAAATCCAAAAGCAACAGAGTCAGAAGTTGCAGCAGCAGAGAAATCCCTGACAACTGCTTTAAATGGACTGGTAGAAAAAGAAGTTGTAGATAAGAGCAAACTGGAAAGTAAGATTGCAGAAGCAAAAACATTTGTAAGTCAGACAGACGTTTACACAGAAAGCTCTCTTGCAACATTGCAGAGTGCAATTAATCGTGCACAGAATGTCATGGATAATGATTCAGCATCACAGAAACTTGTAGATGAACAGGTGACGAAACTGACAGAAGCAATCCAGCAGTTAGCAAAGAAAAATGATGGAAAACTGGATATCAAGAATCTTACAGATGGTGTTTACTCCGTTTACGGTACAATGGTCAAAGTAGACAAGAATACATATTCTATGTCAAATGAGGCGATTAACCATACCATCAAACTGACAGTGAAGAATGGCAAATATTATATCACCCTGAACTTCAATGGTCTGACCGTAGGACAGAAACTTGGATATTTAAGCCAGCTGAAATACTTCACAACAGGTTATACTGTTGACAAGTACGGTAATCCGCAGGGAACACTGGCAGATGTGACAATCGAATCTTGTCAGAAGAATGCAGATGGAACGTTAGTATCTGATTCTTATGGAACAAACTATCCAGATGTCGTTACATTCGAATTGATTCCGGAAGCTCTGAATGATGGATATGTGCCATTACAGGTATTCGTTCCAATCATGGATGCAATCAGTTCCGGTACAGGCACACAGCCGGTATTCCTGAAACTGGATCGGAGCTCATTAAAGGCAACAACATCCGACGATCCAGACTTTGATAAGAACGATAACAACAATAGTAACAACAATAATTCCAACGGAAATAACAATAATGGCTCTTCGATTGGAAATGGTTCACTTGGAAATAATACCCTCGGAAACAATTCTCTTGGAAGCAGCAAACTTGGTTCTTCCTCACTTGGAAGTGGTTCTTCAAGTCTGAAGAGTGGAACATCCAGCCTTGGAAAGGGTACAGGTTCCAGCCTCAAGGGTGCATCCAGTGTTAAGACAGATGATGTCGTAGCAAACAATACTCTTTGGGCAACACTTCTTCTGCTCGGTGGAGTAGCACTTCTTGCCGGACTGATGGAGTACAAGAGAAGAAAAGTTACAAAGTAAACGTTATAAAGAAAAAGCTTAAGAATGGCTTCCTGATCTTACAGGCAGTTCGTAAGCAGACAGGTAACTGTTCAGAGCCGGGCAGACGGAATCTTAACAGTTACGCAGAAAGAAAATGGAAGTCTCTGCTACATAAGTGGCAGAGACTTCTCTAGTATAACAGGAGAAAATAAGATGAAATTAGCAAAGATAAAGAACAGAATCAAGTCTGTGGTGATGGCTTCGGCACTTGGCCTTGCCCTGCTGGCTGGTTTTCCGGCAGTGGAGGCACAGGCGGCTACAGGAAGTGTCTATACCTGTACCATTAACCGAAGTTATTCCAATCCGGTTACAGGCGAGGTAGAAGATGCCGGAGGTGCAAGCTCGTATGCCACCGGACAGGGAATGGTAGAAGGATGCGTTTATCCAACGGGCTTGTTAGAATTGACGGATGATGGCTCTTATTACCTTACCATTAAAATGAGTCTGATGGATTACACCAGTGGACACAGTTTTCAGGTTCAGAACTATGGCGACTCTGGTTGGTCTACACCATCCGAGATTGGAATTACAGGAAATGGAACGGACAGCAATGGTACAACGTCCGATATCTGTATGAAAGTACCAAGTGAAAATTGTATCATACGTGGAAGTATGTATGTAGAACCAATGGGAAGGGATGTGGTTTTCTTCCTGTATCCAAGCAACTTTAGTGAAGGAAACAGTTCAGGAATGAATGCGACAATCGTGACAGAAGCATCTGGAAGCGGAACGAATAGCAGTAGCAGTGCACAGAGCTCAGAATCAGGAAGTTCCGTCAGCGCAGGAAATTCTTCCCTTCAGAGTTCAGAAAGCGCTTCATCAGAAAGTGGATCTTCAAACAAAAAGTTACAGAGCAGTATCACAGAAGCAGCAAAGCCAAGCAGTGAATCGAAAACTCCGAGTACGGACAGCAGTACACTGGACAGTGCAGAAGGATTAAGTCTTTCTACCGCAAAGGATGCAGATGCAGCAGACAGTGACAGTACTTCTACATCGACTTCAGGAAACAAGGTATTTCAGATCGCAATTGCGGTTCTGGTGGTCGGTCTGATCCTGATCGGTGTTGTGGCTGCTGTGGTATTCTATTTCCGTAAGAACTGGAGACGCTGGGGAGGTGGACAGGACGATGATGAATAGAAGATTAAAGAAAGCATCCGCAGTCCTGCTTGCGATGACCATGCTCTTTTCCCTTGCCGGATGTGTCGATCAGAGTCAGGGAAAGAAAAGCAGTGACTCCGGGACAAAGACCGAGAGCAGTGCGGATACTTCTTCGGAATCCGCAGAGTCGTTATTGAAGATCACCGATCCGAAGGAAAAGGCTGCGGTGGAAGCAGCGAAGAAGAAAGTGCAGGAGCTGGATGGAGAGCCGAGGATCATTGCGACCTCTCCGGCAACCGCAGATATCTGTGACAAGCTGGAACTGGATCTGGTGGGTGTATGCAGCAGTACCGTATCCACCATCCCGGACAGATATAAGGATGTAGAGACGGTCGGAACAGCCATGAGTCCGGATACCGAGATTCTTTCATCCTTAAAACCGGACTGGATACTAAGCCCGGTATCCTTACAGAGTGACCTGCAGACGAAGTATGAAGCCATCGGTTCTGACTGGGCATTCTTAAACCTCAGAAGTGTACCGGGGATGTACCGTTCCATCCAGGAGCTGGGCGAGATCTTCGACCGGCAGGATCAGGCAGATAAGCTGGTGAAAGAATTTACCGAGTTTTATGATGATTATAAGAAGAAAAACGAAGGCAAGGACCATCCGAAGGTGATGATCCTGATGGGACTTCCGGGAAGTTATATCATTGCCACACCGAACTCCTATGTGGGAAGTCTGGTGGAACTGGCAGGCGGTGAGAATGTGTATTCTGACACCGATCAGGAATTTCTGACCGTCAACACGGAAGATATGAAGACCAAAGAGCCGGACATCATCCTGCGTGCAGCCCATGCACTGCCGGATCAGGTCGTGGAGATGTTCAACAAGGATTTTGCTGAGAATGATATCTGGCAGCATTTTGATGCAGTGAAGAATGGCAGAGTCTATGACCTGACGTATGAATACTTTGGCATGAGTGCAACGTTTAAATATCCACAGGCACTGGAAGAGTTGCAGCCGATCCTGTACCCGGAGAGTGATGAAGATACACAGAAAGCAAAAGAAGCCAGTGACAATGCACAGAAGAAAGCCAAGGATTCTGACGCAACTGAGAAATACAACGAACAGCAGAGCAAGTAGAAAGGAGAGGACAGATGAAAGAGACAGAATTACAGAATACTTCTGAGACTTCTAAAACCGAAGTCCAGAACCTCTCCGCACAGGATAAAGCAAGGAAACATCGAAAAACAGCAAAAGCAGCCATTTCTTTTATCGTGATGATCTTGCTGCTTGTGGCATTATTCTTTGCCGCAGTGAACATCGGAAGCCTGAAGGTCAGCTTCCCGGAACTGCTGAAAGGATTGTTTGTAGAATACAATGAAGATGTGGCAACGATCTATGATCTGCGGTTCCCACGAATCGTTATCTCCATGTTAGCCGGAGCAGCGATAGCGGTATCGGGTGTGTTATTTCAGGCGGTACTTAAGAACTCTTGCTGATCCGGGAATCATTGGTATTTCCAGTGGAGCAAGTTTTGCGGCAGTATTGATTACCGCATTTGCACCGACTTTATTTTTCTTCACTCCATTATTTGCATTTCTTGGCGGTGTGATTGCATTTGTCTTAGTTTACAGCCTGTCATGGAAAGGGGGATTAAGTCCTCTGAGAATCATCCTTGTCGGTGTGGCGGTGGATGCGATGTTTACGGGACTTTCCAGTGCATTAAACTCCATGAACGGTGGGAATATGTCCGGTGTGGCAGCCATCGTCAATGGAAATATCACCATGAAGACATGGGATGACGTGAAGACCTTAGTACCATATGTTGTGATCGGACTGGTGCTGGCACTGGTCATGACGAAGATGTGCAACCTGTTAGCACTGGAAGATAAGACAGCACGAAGCCTGGGAATCAATGTCAATGCAATGCGTATCGTGATTTCACTGATAGCAGTATTACTTGCAAGTATTTCCACAGCAGTGGCCGGAGTGATCAGCTTTTTAGGACTGATTGTTCCACATATCGGAAGAATTCTGGTAGGAAGTGACCATAAGGCATTAGTACCATTTAGTGCTTTGTTCGGAGCGTTTACATTCCTACTGGCAGATACCATCGGAAGAACCATTGCTGCTCCGTATGAAGTATCTGCATCCATCATTATGAGTGTGGTCGGAGGACCATTCTTCATCATTCTGTTAAGGAGGTCTAAGAAGTATGCAAAGTAAAGAAAAGAATATGGATTTGACTTCTACAGAGAATGAAGCAGCAAAGAAAGCGAAAAAAGCGGATAAGTGGGCAGACAAGCCTGCGATGGAAGTCAGAGACCTGCACTTTGCCTATGGCAAAAATAAAGTGTTAAAAGGTGTATCCTTAAAGATCGAGGAAGGCAAGATCACAACCATCATGGGAGCGAACGGATGTGGAAAATCCACCCTGTTCTCCCTGATGACGAAGAACTTATATCCGGGGAAAGGAAATATCTTCCTCAAGGGAAAGAATATCCAGAACCTGAACTTAAAAGAATTTGCCCGAAAGGTAGCCATCGTCCAGCAGTATAACAGTGCATCGGACGATATCACTGTTGAGAATCTGGTGGCATTCGGACGTACCCCACATAAAAAGATGATGCAGGGGGACAGTGCCGAGGATGAGCGTATGATCGAATGGGCACTGGAAGTCACGAACCTGATGGAGTACCGGGACAGAGAAGTATCAAGACTTTCCGGAGGACAGCGCCAGAGAGTATGGATCGCAATGGCACTTTGTCAGGGGACAAAGACGCTGTTCCTTGATGAGCCGACCACCTATCTGGATATCCGGTATCAGATTGAGATCCTGCAGCTTGTAAAAAAACTCAATCAGGAATTTGGCATTACCATTATTATGGTACTGCATGACATCAACCAGGCAATCGCATATTCAGATAATGTCATCGGAATGAAAGATGGAAAAGTGCTGGTGGAAGGTGATCCGGAGGAAGTGATTACGGAAGAGAGCATCCGGGAACTGTATGGTATCGAGCTTGGTGTGACGAGAGTAGATGGACGGAAGTTTGTGCTGGCGGTGTGATTTTAGTTACTGTTCACTCCCGTGTCAATCACTCCGCTGATTGACACGAGGATGCGTGTTTTGACTTGAATGCATATCGCCCCATTGCCAAAGGCGATTAAAAATGGCGAGATGCGTTGCTGGTCGCACATCGTGTGAACAGTAACTGATTTTAGTATAAGATGTTTGATAATTGAATAGATGTTTGACATAGAATGAAAGCGGTGTTAATATGATATTAGAAAAGGTGCTACCGATGACGGTTCGCCTGATGAAAAAAAGATGGTAAAAATAACCGCTCTCAGTTTCCTAGGCTAAGGGGCGGTTATTTTTGTGCCTTGGAATCACGCTTCCCATGAGCGTAACCCAGACTGTAAAAAGTCGCACACAGTGAAATCACTGCGATTAAGTCACTGATGGTCAGCATAAGCACATACCTCCTTTCGTAAGAATTCCCTCAAAAAGAGAGATAGATCTATGTAATCGGAGCTATATACTCTCCGCACAAAGCGAACCGCCATTCACGTCAAGTGAAGTAGCACCTTAGCTGTAAAGCCTGTGTCTATTCTATCAAATCCCTAACGATTACACAATGTGTAAAATAATAAAATTAACGCAAATGAATTAATGAAAGGAAAGAAGATGGAAAATCCATTAAAAATAGTCTGGATCGTGCTTGGATTTCTTTGTCTGGGACTTGGTACGATAGGAATAGTACTTCCTATTCTGCCAACCGTTCCGTTTTACATGGCAACGCTGTTCTGCTTTGCCAAGAGTTCAAAGAAACTGCATGATTGGTTCATAGGAACGAATTTATATAAGAAACATCTGGACAGCTTCGTCCAGAAAAGAGCCATGACGATGGGAACAAAGTGCAAGATCGTAGGAACTGTGACCGTAGTTATGGCGATCGGATTTATCTGCATGAAGGATGTGCCGGTTGGAAGAATCTGTCTGGCAGTGGTGTGGGTGTGTCACATTATGTATTTCTTCTTAAGGGTAAAGACAGTAAAAACGGGAGAAATGGAAACGGAATAAACAGCTTTGATATGAATAAAAAGAATAAAGTAGAAAAAAAGCGGCAGAAAGAACAGTATGTCGTGGAAGAGATGATCCGGCTGTACTGTCGGAAGAATCATAAGGAATATGACAAAACGACAGGAAAGATGTGTCCTTCCTGTCAGGAACTTTCAGATTATGCCAGACTCAGAAGCCAGAAATGTCCATTTATGGAAGAAAAAACATTCTGTGCGAACTGTAAGGTGCATTGCTATAAGCCAGAGATGAGGGAGAAGATCCGGAAGGTCATGCGGTTTTCCGGACCGAGGATGCTTTTCTATCATCCGGTGCTGGCAGTGTGGCATCTGGTCTGTAGTGTGAAAGAAAAATAGTGAGTAGGTAAAAAGCAAATGATTAAAACAAGACTGGTGGGACTTTTATCCCACGCAAAAAAGTACATTGTCTACACCATCCTGTGGCAGTGGGCGGCATTGCTCTCACAGGTGCTGGCGGTATTTACGATTGCCGACCTGTTAGAGCGCGTGGTCTATCGTGCGGTGACAGTACCGGTGATTGAGAGGACAATCCTGATCCTCGTTCTGGTGGTGATCATACGATTTGTATGCGAACGGATGGGGGCAAGGTCTTCGTATCTTGCATGTGTAGATGTAAAGAGAATTTTAAGAGAAAAGATTTATGACAAGATGTTGAAACTGGGAGCTTCCTACAGTGAGCAGGTGTCTTCTTCTGAGGTGGTACAGGTTTCGACAGAAGGTGTCGAGCAGTTGGAAACGTATTTTGGAAAATACCTTCCGCAGTTGTTCTACAGCCTGATCGCACCACTGACCTTATTTCTCATTCTTTGCAGAGTGAGTGTAAAGGCAAGTGTGATCCTGTTGATCTGTGTGCCACTGATCCCGATCTCGATCGTTGTGGTACAGAAGATCGCAAAGAAACTTTTGAACAAATATTGGAGTATCTATACCGGGCTGGGTGATTCGTTCCTTGAGAATCTGCAGGGACTGACGACGCTGAAGATCTATCAGGCAGATCAGCAGAAAGCGGACGAGATGGATGTGGAATCCCAGAACTTCCGCAGGATTACGATGAAAGTTCTGACCATGCAGCTCAATTCCACAAGTGTGATGGACATTGTGGCATATGGTGGTGCAGCGATTGGTATGGCAGTAGCGGTATCCGAGTTTTTAAAAGGAAATATTTCAGTAAGCGGAACGCTTTGCATCGTCCTGCTTGCCAGCGAGTTTTTCCTGCCGCTTCGACTGCTTGGTTCATTCTTCCATATCGCAATGAATGGTATGGCAGCGAGTGATAAGATTTTCAAGATTTTAGATTTACCAGAACCACAGGCCGGAAAAAAAACACTGCCGGACGGAGCATTGGATGTTACATTAAAAGATGTGCATTTTTCGTATGAAGAGGATAGAGAGATTTTAAAAGGCATCAACTTAAATCTTCCGGCAGGAAGTTTTGTATCACTGGTTGGTGAATCAGGATGTGGTAAGAGTACGATTGCAGGAATTCTTGCAGCAAGAACCGGGGATACAGCGGAGAGATCACCATCGGTGGTGTACCGCTGAATGAAGTGAATGAAACGAATCTGATGCAGAGGGTTGTTTTGGTCCGCCATAACAGTTATCTGTTCAAAGGCACAGTAGAAGAAAACCTGAAGATGGCAAAACCGGATGCGACGAAAGAAGATATGGAAGCAGTTCTTCAGAAAGTAAATCTCTTAGGATTCTTACAGACGCAGGATGGATTGCAGACACGGTTATTAGAAAAAGCAAGCAACCTGTCCGGCGGTCAGTGCCAGAGACTGGTGATTGCCAGAGCATTGCTTCGGACAGACAGTGCAGTTTATATTTTCGATGAAGCGGCATCTAATATTGATGTGGAAAGTGAAGAACTGATCATGAATGTGATTCATGAACTGGCAAAGACAAAGACGGTGCTTCTGATTTCCCACAGACTGGCAAACGTCGTGAAGTCCGACAAGATTTATTTCTTAAAAGACGGGGAAATCAAGGAAAGTGGAAAACATGACGAACTGATGAGCCAGAATGGTGCATACAGACATCTGTATGAAAGCCAGATGGCTCTGGAAAACTATGGGAAAGGGGGAGTGGCATAATGAGTGAACATACAAATACAACGAAACGCAGAAGTGCCATTCAGATCATGGGAAGCCTGATCGGGTTAGTAAAACCCCTGCTTCATATCATGCTGGCAGCAATTATCCTTGGAACATTGGGTTACTTGTGTGCGATCTTCCTGACAATACTGGCAGGACAGGTCATCATGCATGGACTTCTGACAGGGATAGCAGGAATGATCGTTCCGGTAGAGAAGATGTGGTTAGTATTTACCCCGGTAAAGACGATTATCATAGTCATGATCGTGATCGCAGTGCTCCGGGGAATCCTGCATTATGTGGAACAGTATTGTAACCATTTTATTGCGTTTAAACTGTTGGCGATCATTCGTCATAAAGTGTTTGCTTCCTTAAGAAAGCTCTGCCCGGCGAAACTGGAAGGTAGAGACAAGGGAAATCTGATCTCGATCATCACAACAGATATCGAGCTTCTGGAAGTGTTCTATGCACATACCATTTCCCCGATTGCGATTGCCACACTGACCTCGGTTATTATGGTAATCTTTATCGGAAGGTATCACTGGTTAGCAGGACTGCTTGCACTGGCAGCTTATCTGATTGTCGGTGTTGCATTCCGATGTGGAATGGAAAACGTGGCAGCCAGAAGGGAATGGAGTTTAGAACAAGCTTCGGAGAACTGAACAGTTTTGTTCTGGATTCCTTACGTGGATTAGATGAAACCATCCAGTACGGACAGGGTGAAAAGAGAAAAGAGCAGATGACAGGGCAATCCAAAAACCTTGCCGGAATGCAGGAGGATTTAAGCAAAATGGAAGGCTCACAGCGTTCATTTACGAACATGGTCATCCTGCTTGCATCCTTTGGAATGCTGGCACTGACGATCTGGCTCTATGCAAAGGGCGAGATGGGATTTGAAGGAATCTTAACCTGTACGATCGCAATGATGGGTTCTTTCGGCCCGGTAGTAGCATTATCAAGCCTTTCCAACAACCTGAACCAGACACTGGCAAGTGGTGAGCGTGTTCTTTCTTTATTAGAAGAGACACCACTTGTGGAAGAGATACCGGGGGATGTGGATACTTCTGCTGATCAGAGTGAGAATTCTGAGGAGAGTGCAGATCATGCATTTGCAGGAGCAGAGGCAGAGAACGTAACATTTGCATACGGTGCGGAGACCATTTTAGATAATTATTCTCTGAAATTACAGCCGGGAAAAATCACAGGGATTCATGGTGCGAGTGGTTCCGGAAAATCTACACTCTTAAAGCTGTTGATGCGGTTCTGGGATGTGCAGGATGGAAGCGTATCGGTAGACGGTACAGATGTCCGAAAGATTCGACCAGGCATTTAAGAGATATGGAAAGTTATGTCACGCAGGAAACACACCTGTTCCATGATTCGATTGCAAACAATATCGAGGTGGCAAAGCGGGAGCATCCAGAGAAGAGATTATGGAAGCCGCAAAGAAAGCGTCTATCCATGATTTTATTATGACTCTTCCAAAAGGATACGACACAGAAGTCGGAGAACTGGGTGACACGTTGTCCGGCGGTGAGAAGCAGAGAATCGGAATTGCAAGAGCATTTCTGCATGACTGCCCTCTAATCCTACTTGATGAGCCTACATCAAATCTTGACTCTTTAAATGAGGGAATTATTTTAAGATCATTAAAAGAATCCGCTAGAAAGAAAACAGTTGTTCTGGTATCCCACAGAGTATCCACAATGAACGTGGCAGATGTGGTATATGAAATGGAGAACGGAAGGATTTCATAGCTAAAACATTTGAAATAGCATCACTAAAAGCGGCATGGTAACAATAGAAAACAGTGTTGTAACAACATTGATCGCACTGGCATATTGAGAATCATTTCCGTATACTTGACACATTTGGGTTACAGTTGAGGCAGATGGAGTAATGATTGCAAGAAATACAATGAGCATGATTTTATCTCCATCTGCTGAAAAAGTGGCGAGCTGACTTAACTTAATCAGAATCAGTGCAAATATAGGTAATACGATTAACCGGAGAATAGAGATAAAATAAACTTTTTTATTTGTAAAAATCTGCTTCAGATCCATACCGGCAAAAAGCATACCTGTAACGATCATGCTTGCAGGTCCGATCATATTACCGACAGAACTTATCGAATCATTTATGATTTCCGGTAAATGGATTTTTGTAAAGAAAAGCAGGATTCCAATAAAAATAGAAATCATATTTATATTGAGGACAATCTTTTTCCAGTCATAAGAAGCCTCTTGGCTGATAATTTTCTTACAGTGAGTCCATATAAAAACGAGTTGCACGCTCATGAATACACATCCATATAATACCCACTCTTTTCCTAAGATAAAAGTTACGATTGGTACGATCAGATTACCAGAATTAGAGTAATAGATAGAGGCAATTTCTACTTCGTTTAAATGAAAAAGTTTCCCTAAAACAGAGACAACAATAAGAAGGATAATCTGTGTAAGAACAGATGCTATAAAAGCTAGTAGCAATCCTCTCACAGTGTCAGAAGTATAATCAACTTGAAAAGCGTTTATAATTACACAAGGGATGACCAGATAAAGGATGATTTTGGATAATACCTTACTGTCGGTATCCTCGACAATACCTGTTTTTACAATTAAGTATCCCATAAAGATCATAAGAAAAAGCTGTGCAATTTGTTTCATGAGAAGTATACTGATGGTCATAAAATTATCTCCGTATTCTTGTAAAGTCTTTCATAATAGAACTGATTTAAACCATAAATAAGTATAGTACTTTTTTAAGAAAAGTAAAGTATGTAAGTAAAATCCGTACCGCATACGAAAATGCAGCAAATTATCAACCGGGTTTGGAACCGACCTTCCAATCCAATCGAGAAGCACTGTTCAGAGAATGATTAAAGATATGCCATACAATAGCTGCTCATCTTAGAGAAGCAGGAATTTATCCGGCGCGGTGGAGTAAGGACGGTGTTCATGGCTTTCGGGCCGCCGTCACGGGCCTGTGATTGCCTTGCGGTAAATGACAAGGGAAATGATCGCAGTAATCGCTTCCGTGATCCAAAACGCATTCCAGACGCCAACCGCTCCGAAAAACCTGCTGAGTAAAAACGCAGCCGGGATGATGACCACTACATACCGGCAAAGGGAAATCAGTAAGGAGGGAGTTCCTTTCCCAAGTCCCTCCAATGCGCCGGAAGATGTAACAGAAACCGCCGAGACGATAAACCCGGCCCCGATGATGCGTAAGGCGGTTTCCCCGGCCTGAATCGTCGCTTCTGTGTGGGTAAACAGCCCCATCAACTGTCCGGGGATCAGCAGACATATTACCGTCCCAAACACCATAATGATACCACTCATGCACAAAACGATCTTAAAGATCTGGCTGACCCGTTGGTGTTCCCCCGCGCCGTAGTTATAGCCGATCAGGGGGCGCATCCCCTGCACAATGCCATTCGCTGGAAGATAGACAAATGTCTGCAATTTGTAATAGATTCCCAAAACCAGAATATACACTTCGGAATATGCCGCCAAAATCGCATTGAGCGCCGAAATCAAAAGAGACGGAAGCGCGAGATTCAGGGTTGCGGGAATGCCAATGGAGTACAGCTTTATTACCATCTTTTTGCTGGGGAGAATGTACTGCCTGCGGATATGCACGCGAATTGGCCGCGCAAGATAGACTACAAGGTAAATCGTCAGCGTCAGAGCCTGTCCGATGCCGGTCGCTAGCGCAGCGCCTTCGATTCCCATTTCCGGGAATGGGCCATAGCCAAAAATCAGAACGGGATCTAAGACAATGTTTGTGATGCACCCGCACATCAGGCTTATCATGGTCGTTTTCATGTTTCCTACTGCCTGGAACAATTTCTCAAACGTCATGCTGACGGTAACAATGAGTGTAAAGGCGAACGCAACGACAGAATAGCGGACGCCAAGTTCAATGACCGCTTCGGATGAAGTGAACATCCGCAGGAAAACCGGCATGATCGTAATACAGCAGACTGTCATAACAACGCCATGAATCACGGCAAGCACAAGTCCCTGCGTGGCTGCCTGATCCGCTTTTCTGTGATCCCCCGCGCCCAGATAGAGGGCGATCACTGCATTGATCCCAACGCCAAATCCAATTCCGGCAGCATTGATAAAATTTTGAACCGGGTAAACCAACGATAATGCCGTCATAGCCTCCTCGCTGATCTGCGCGACGAAAAAACTGTCCACAATGTTATAGAGAGAATTAACTAGCATGGATAACACCATAGGCAATGACATGGATAAAATCAGCGGTAATACCGGTTTCTCTTTCATGAAAGTGTCGTTCATCATTTTTCCTCCTTGGAACACGTTATGAGATATTTTTGCGGCGATGCCATGCCATCATCACAAGAGCAACGAGCAAAGTGGCAGTTTCGGCAACCGGAAATGCAAGCCAGATTCCGTTCAGATGGAACAATTTGTCCAGACACCATACGGCGGGAACAAGGAAAAGCATCTGCCTGCATAATTGGATTGCCATGCTGGAACCTACTTTTCCGTAGCCTGAAAATAGGTGGAAATCATAGTAGAGAGACCGCAAAACAGATAGCTTGCCGCCATAATCCGCATAGCGGATATCCCAAAGGAGCGCATGGTTTCCGACGCTGTAAACAATTCCAAAATCTGTGCTGGAAAAAGGATGACGGCCAATGTCCCCAGTATCATCATACCAGTGACCAAAGCGGTTCCGTATCGGAAAGCGGAATGCAGCCTTTCGCTGTTGCCTGCGCCGTAGTTAAACCGCATGACAGGCAAACAGCCCTGGATCAAGCCGTTTACCGTCATAACGATTAACTGCTGCACCTTAAAGTATGCGCCGAAGAAAGCAATCGCCGTATCGGAATACGCCACCAGGAACAGATTGACGAACGTCACCATAAACGAACTGAGGGCGTTCATAATAAAAGATGGCAGGCCAAAGGCAAAAATACGGCGGATCATCTGCTTTTGCAAATGAAAGCCCTTGATTTTTACCTGCACTTTCTGCTTTTTGCCTAGCAGCAAAGCAAATGCCAAAATCATGGATAATGAATAGCCCGCAACAGTAGCCACTGCAGCGCCGCGGATGCCCATATCCGGAAAAACACCAATACCAAAAATCAAGATGGGATCGAATACAAAATTAACAATCACTCCCGCAATCTGAAAACACATGGGAGCAACCATATTCCCGGTGGCCTGTATCATCTTCTGGATGGCGATATGCACCATATTGGGAATTTGCATGAACGAACACACGCTCAAATAGGCAATGCTCAACTGATAGATTTCTTCATTACTGGTAAACGCCCGAAAATAGGGTTTCATAATCAGTAATGCCAAAAGATTGAGCAAAGCACCAATTCCAAAGGCCAGTAACAATCCATGTGTGACGGTTGTATTTGCATCATCCTGCTTTTTCTGTCCAAGATACCCTGCAATCAGTACATTCACACCGACGCGATCCAGATAGACGCCGCATTCATAAGTGTTGTAATGGGAAACGACAGAGAAACAGCCGTTAGTGCATTCTCACTCAACTGCGCCACAAACGCACTGTCTATCAAATTATAGGAATATTGCAGGAACATGGAAATCAGCGGCGGTATCGACATTTGCCAGATGAGCTTTCCAATAGGAGCGACCGCCATTTTATTGTTGGTCTGCATACTTTCCCTCCTCTCTACAAAGTATCCGGCACAAAAAAATTGCGCCGGACAGCAGGACATTAAATCCGAACAATATAGTTTTGTTTGCGTGCTGCGGGTTGACCGGCTTCCTGGGCTGGATAACCCAATGCAATCGCCCCGACGCCGCGCAAGGTTTCCGGCAGCTTCCGTCCTCCACAAAGGTACTTGCGGAGCCATTTGCCAAAATCAAAACCACGACAGGCGCGCCATAGTAGGGGGCTGTGCTGCTCCCCATCATTTCTGCGTTTAACTTGGCGATTTCCTGCCGGTATTTGGGGTCTGTAATTGCAATAATGGTGGAGGATTGACGTCCGCCGCCGGTAGGGGCGTAAGTCCCTGCTTCCAGTACAGCGTTCAGAGCCTCAGCAGATACAGGTTCCGCTTGATAGGCCGTACGCTGCGGCGCGTCTTGATAAGAGATAAAAAATCATTTTCCATATTGATATAGTCCTCCATTCTGCCAACACTTCCGAGATACGGGCAACAAAAAAAGCCACACAACTATCACAAGATAGCTGTGTGGCAAAAAGATGACCGAATCCGGAAAAGTCCACTCAAATTTTACGTCTATCATTATAGCGAACCTTCCGGAGACTGTCAAGCGTCAATCTTCTTGAGTTTCCGCTGCCTTATCCACGAAACTCAAGTCAATCATCGCGTAAGGAAAGAGAGAAAATATAGAATTACGTTATGTTGCTCTTTGATTTTGACTTTTATTGAATTCATCACTTGACATTGTTGCAAAGAGTTGTCTGAATTAGGACGATTAGAGAGAGTTGGTTCAAAGAAAACTGGCAGTTGGATTGTAAAAGAGTAAAAGAAAATATGTTATGGAGTTTGTAAACCTACAAATACAACTAGATGGAGTTTTGGGCAGGCAGTGGAATGTAGAAAAAGAATTATAGAGAGAAGGCTTTGGGTCAATAGAAATGACCCAAAGCCTTCTTCTTAATCAATCCCATCTGTCTCAATAATAAACCGTACTTCTCCGGTCTGTTTTTCTAACTTACCACCATAATTATCGTATTCGGCGTCCGCTTCTTTGACCGCTTTCATTCTTTTAGAGAGATTCTTCAGATCATCCCCGCCTAGTTTTTTAAGTTCCTGGATTCCTTCTTTATCAAAAGAGTAAGCCCTTCAGAAAGAGAAGAGATTCCTTCAGCAAGGGTTGTGTATCCTTCTTTTAGATCTTTCCTAGCTGTGCCCAGTTTCGTGGCTCCTTGAGAGAGTGTTGAACTACCTTTGGACAGTTGCTCGATTCCCTGTTGGAAAGAAGTAAGTCCCTGAGTGAGTTGTAAACTGCCGGCAGATAAAGCAGAAAGTGAGTTCTGTAAAGTCTTTAATGTCTCATTGAGAGAAGAAAGACTCTGTGCTGCCTGAGCAAAGGAACCGGCACCGGAAGACATCTGGTCAAGCGTAGTATGGCAGGAAGCAATCAGTTCCGTCAGGCTGTTTAATGTTCCTTCCGTGGCGGATTTCAGCTGATCGATATCTGTGGAGGAAGAAGAAAAATCAAGGTTCTGATCAATTGCAGATGCAATCGTATCATTTATTTCATTCTTTAATTGTGACATCTTATCGTTGACAGCATTTTTAGATTCTTCTGATAATTCAGAATCGGATGCAGTTTCAGAAACAATCTGATCGATCGCAGACTGGACAGCATCTGTCGCAGCGGTTTTGGACTGTTCCTTTGCATCTTCTGTGATAGAAGATTTCAGAGTATCCCAGTTGACGGATGCGAAGGAGGATTTTGCCTCTGCGAGGGAGGAATCAACAGAATCCAGCTGTTGTCTAAGTGATTTGATCTGTTCCTGAAGTGATGAAACTGTTTCAGCAGACGGAATAGAACTGGAATCCGTGTTAATCTGACCAGAGAGAGCAGAATTCAACTGTTCAAGTCCATTTTGAAGAGAAGAAGCACCTGAAACCAGCTTTCCGGAATTTTCATTAAGTGCAGTTACACCGTCATCTAAAGTGTCTGTTCCCTCGGCAAGTTGTGAGACACCGTCTACATATTGCCCAAGATAACTTTGATAAGTAGAAGCGCCGCCCAGCAGCTGCGCTGCTCCGTCAGCTAGTTTGCCGGATGCATCTCCGAGTTCCTGCAGGCTGTCAGCTGCATCCTCCATATCGTCAAAGGAATCTTCTTCCAGATCTTCAAACAGACCGGAGGAAATTACGGTCGCAGTAAAGTCCATCTCAAAATCTGTTACATCTGCAGTTACTTCCACTGACTCTGGGATAGAGATATCTTCCGTAGGTTCGTAATCAGTGAGTTTCAGACTGTCCTTAAGTCCCGGGCAGGCATAACCGACAACGACGCTCTGGTCATTCATGGTAAATATTTTACCATTCGTCACCTGGATATTAGAAGCAGTATCTTCCGGAAGAATCATGGCGGAGATCACTGCGAATGGAACCGGAGAAGTCATCTCTTCACCATTTATGGTTACATTTTCTTCGGTAGTATTTTCATAATCAAAACGAATTCCAAGTTTGCCGCTTTTTCCGGAGAGATCTTCCGGTTGTATAGATTTTCCATCCAGTGTGTAACTGATTTTTACATTTACAGGAAGTTCTTCTGTAGAAGTACCTTCATAATGAATGTCCTCCCCTGTGTTTTCCCAGGTGATCGTTCCGTCAGAGGACTGGGTGAAGGACTCATTTCCTTTCGTATTTTTTATGTCTTTCAGAGTTGAGAAGTCTTTGATTTCCTTTGATGTTCCGTTATTTTTCAAGTCTGTCTGGACTTTGATCTCATTTATCGTTCCGCTTGCATCAGCTTTTACATATACCGTTTCTGATTTGTCAGCATCTGAAGCTGTGGCAGCTGTCTTTGTGTCAGTGGAGCATCCTGTCAGACTTGTGGCAGAAACCAGAACAAGACTGGCGCACAGACCGGGAACTAATTTTTGCAACATTTTTCTTTTCACGAGAAATCCTCCTTTCAAATGGTACCTGCACTGTTATGCCTAACTTAGAAGTCCTTAGGCAGCAGATACAGGTACAATCACGATTATTCAATATTTTTTAAGGCCTGATCCATAGGAACTTCTTGATCCTGCGGTATTCGGTCAAAGCAACAAGCAGGTAAGTTACGAATCCTAGCAGGAACATTTTTACATACAGGACCGGATTAATGTATAATGGAATCCAACCAGAAATACTGCTGAGCATAATTCCGCGGAAGAGAGCGTTCATAAGAACTGTTTCGATCGGAAAACTCAGAAGCAGGAAAACCACGACCATAATGGTTGTAGACAGCAGATACAGACTGCTGATCTCCCGGTCAGAGTATCCAAGTATTTTTGTCATAGAGATCGACTGTGCATTCTTTTCGATAATGATCTTTGACAAAAGATAGATCAGAATCATAAAAAGCACGATTGAAAATCCGTCTAGCAGATACATCATGCTTCCCATCGAAACATTTAGCTGTCTGGAAATCTTGGACAAACTGTCGAGGTCAATCACAGAACCGATGTATTTTGGATCAATATCTGTGATCTCGCTGTCTGAGAGAAAACCGCTGAAATAATCGGAGCCAAGATCAAACAGTTTATTAAGCTGTTCTTGTGGAAGGAAGACTGTCAGCCCCCCTTCATAATCGTAGATTCCTTCAACATAAAATGTGTAGGTATCATCTTCATAAGCTTCTTTTAAAGTGATTTCATCACCGATATCCAAAAGATATTTATCTGCGTATGCGGAAGAAATATATACAGGAGTTACAGTCGAAGAACCTGTCCGGGTCGATCCGTCCTTATTAGTTGCAGTTTCCTGAAAATCAATCGGAAGATAGCGGCTGTTATCTGCAAGTCCATAGAGCAGGATTTCCTCTTCCTTATATTCCTTATCTGTTGTTTTCAGTGAATAAGCACTGAATTTCTCGGCATCAGGATTATCAGTTTCCACCTCATGCTGAAAATAGAGCATATTCACAAGGCTCTCCAGCTTATGATCTTCGTCCATGGCGTTGATCGGTATCTGCAAAATGTACTGGTAGTTACAAAGCAGGTTATCTTCTAGAACAGTCTGATAATGATCGAGTACAGCGGGAAGAGCAGACCGAACATCAACAGAAGGTTTGCAAATAAGATTCCGAGGAACAGCAGAAGGTAATTGCTGACATTCTGGAAAATCACACGCAGTCGGAAACGACTGAAAAATGGAATTCTTCTACTCAGTGATAATGCATGCTTCTGTTGTCTTCTCTTTAAGTCTCTGCGGAGGAACTTCAAAGGAGAAAGTGATAATCTTCTGCGAAGTACGGTGTAATTGACGAGAAGCATTAGTAAGATCGGAATGATCGTAGTAAGCAGAAATGCTTCTGCGTTCCAGACGGTTACATATGTCGAAGACTGTAGCTTCCGTAATACATGCCGACGCAGATATCTTTCATGATCGTATAGCCGAGAACATTTCCAATCAAAGCACCGACCAGTGTGACAAGGATCGGCATAGCCATATAATGGCGGATCAGTTCATTTCTGGTGTAGCCGCTGGCAAGAAGAGTCCCGATGACATTTGCCTCTTTTGCAATGGTGTTGCTGATCGTAATGCCAAAAACAAACGCCATGATCGCAATTACAATATAAAGAAATACGATCATCATTGCGCGGTCGCTTCCCATATCATCCCGGGTAAATATGATTGCCTGATTGAGATAACGCGGAACGAATTCTTCCAGAGAAACATCCTTGTTGATTGCTTTCATCAGAGCATCAGATACTTCTTTTTCTTCTTTCTCTGTCGTAGGTTCATCGTTGTATTTCCACGCATAGCAGTATTTTACAAGTGGAGAATCCAATGATTCAAATGCTTCGGACGTTACAACTCCAATTCCAAATTTGACAGAATCAAACATGGAATCGTTGTTGTTTTGGAAAAGACAGCTGTAATCCGGAAGAGCAATGAATCCGGTTACTTTCCAGCTCTGTGTATCACTTTTCAGTGTGTCTCCGATGGAAATCTTATTGTTGTCAGTATACATACGGTCGATTGCGATTTCATTTGCCGCTTTTGGAAATTCTCCTTCCATGAGGCAGGCAAGATTCACCTGCTCCCTGTTTGCAAAGATACGCATTGTGCTGCCATTTGTTAAATCCTGTTCCAAATAGAAATGGTTATAGATCCGGATACCATTTTCTTCCACAGACTGAATCTGCGCATCGTTCATTTTTTCAGAAGTGCGGAAATGCCCGTTCTCTGTATTATAGTTGTCAATTCCTTCAGTATAAGCCTTGATCATGCTGCCATCGGCAACAAGAAATCCGGAGACAAATCCGATGGTTATTACAAGAAGAAGGAAGATAACAAGATACTTACCAAAGTCTTTCCGGAATTCTTTGGGGAGACGTTTGTTTAATGGATTTTTCATTGTCTGCAGCCTCCTTTACCAGTCGAGTTCCTGTGCACTGACCTTATGATCGTTCAGATAATTTTTTCGTATCATACCGTCACGGATCCGGACAACACGGTCTGCCATATCTTTGATCGCATCGTTGTGCGTTACCATTACAACTGTATTACCGTACTTTTGATTGACTGTTTCAATCAGCTTCAGTATCTCTTTTGATGTTTTATAATCAAGCGCACCGGTTGGCTCATCACAGAGCAGAATATCAGGATTTTTAACAATCGCCCTGCCAATGGCAGTACGCTGTTGCTGGCCACCGGAGAGCTGATTCGGCAGCTTCTTCTGATGTGCAGAAAGACCAAGGGTATCAAGAAGTTCATCTACATCTAACGCGTGATCACTTAAGTAAGCACCGACTTCAATATTTTCGCGCACAGTAAGATTGGGAATCAGATTATACATCTGGAAAACATATCCTAGATGCTTCCTCCGGTATTGACTAAGACGTTTTACTGTCATTTTTCCATCAGTTCGCCTTCAATTGTGATCTGCCCGCTGTCTGCACGGTCAATGCCTCCGATAATATTCAGCAAAGTGGATTTTCCAGATCCGGAAGGTCCAAGGAGAACACAGAATTCTCCTTTTTCAATCGAGAGATCAATGCCTTTTAAGACTTCTACACGGCTGTCACCCTGCCCAAAGGATTTTTTGATATTAGTTAAGGATAAAAACATAGTCCGCCCCCTGTTCTGTGTGAGAATTGAGTTTATCTTAGTTAGGAATACTCTGACTTCAAGCAAGATAGATAAAGCTCACACATATTAGAAAAGAATAGTCATTGTTAGTTATATCTAACAAAATTATATCACAGAGATGTAAGAAAGACATTATAAAAAATGTACAAAATTATGTCTTTTTGATATAATGGTTACTGTTCACACGATGTGCGACCAGCAACGCATCTCGCCATTTTAAATCGCCTTTGGCGATGGGGCGAGATGAATTCAAGCCAAAACATGCATCCTCGTGTCAATCAGCGGAGTGATTGACACGGGAGTGAACAGTAACATATAATGACTTTATATGAAACAATCCGCAGGTATTGTAGTTGGAGATAAAAGCAAAAAAAACAAAATGGTGTCCGACACCAGGGGGAGAACGCATGGAAAAAGCAAAAGTAATAGAATTAAAAGAGACAATTCTTGAAGACAACAATGCAGATGCACAGGTACTGCGCCAGGAATTAAAGGCACAGAAGACATGTCTGATGAATCTGATGTCCAGTCCGGGAAGTGGAAAGACGAGTACACTTCTGGCATTGAAACCTCATTTTGAAGGAAAAATCAAATGGGGCGTGATGGAAGCAGATATTGATTCCGACGTGGATGCGAATACATTGATCGAAGCGGGAGTTCCATCGATTCAGCTGCATACTGGTGGGATGTGTCATCTGGATGCAGATATGACACGACAGGGAATCAGAGCGTTTGAAAGAGATGATCTGGACTTTGTTGTACTTGAGAATATAGGGAATCTTGTTTGTCCGGCCGAGTTTGATACCGGAGCAAATCTAAATCTGACGATTCTTTCGGTTCCGGAAGGAGATGACAAGCCGGCCAAATATCCGTTGATGTATGAAGTATCAGATGTGTTGGTGATAAATAAAATAGATGCATTACCTGTTTTGATTTCAGAAAGACTATGTTGAAGCATGCGCAAAAAGATTGAATCCACAGATTAAGATCTTTTACATCTCTGCAAAGACAGGAGAGGGTGTAAAAGAACTGGCAGATTATCTGTTGGAAAAGATACAGGAAGTGAATGCATAAGATGTTGAAGAAGGGGAAAAAACATGGGAAATGTCAGAGTAATTGAGATTAAAGAAAGTGTGTTTGCGGATAATGATGCTACTTCAAAGGCAATCCGCGAGAAAATGAGTGCGCAGAGAACACTGTTTTTAAATGTTATGTCCGGACCGGGAAGTGGAAAGACAACATTTCTAACTACATTGATCAATAAATTGAAAGATCAGCTGAGAATCGGCGAGATGGATGTAGATATTGAGACAAGTTTAGATGCACAGAGAGTTGCAGATCTGACAGGAGTAGAATCCATTCAGATCCATAACTGTGGATTGTGCCATATTGATGCAGATATGGTATCCCGTGCATTGCTTGAATATGATACAGAGAACCTCGATTTGTTAATTCTTGAAAATATTGGGAATCTGTCTGTCCGGCCGAGTTTGATACCGGTGCACATAAGAATGTGATGCTCCTAAGTGTGCCGGAGGGAGATGACAAACCACTGAAATATCCGTTGAATGTTTCAAGTAAGTGATCTGGTATTGATCAATAAAATAGATACTCTGGAGTATTTTGATTTTGACTTCGAAGTTGCGAAAGAACGGATTCTGAAATTAAATCCAAATGCAGTTGTTCTTCCGGTCAGCGCGAAGACGGGAGAAGGAATTGAGAGAGTGATGGACTGGATTATGGAAGAAAGAGAAAAGCTATAATTATTTCAGATATAAAAAGGGCTTCCCGGTAATTGAAGGGAGGTCCTTTTTGAAAAACGGATTGATTATTTATATATCATACATGCGTGCAGTCAGGTTCAGGCTGAAGTCGTTTTGTCACAAAGGAAAGCATACTTTCGAGTACCTGACATTTATTGTTGCAGACAGGGCAGAGGATGCAAGATACATTTTCTTCTGATTGGGTCGGGGCGGTTTCTTGTGATAAGAAAATAAAATCGTATAAATATTCAAAAAATTCTTTATTCGTTGGTTTTCTGTCCATATGGGTTCTGTTGAAAATCATTTCAAGAATAGTTTTATTTTCCGCAGTCCAGATTGCATTGACCGTATTGCGGATGTTTTTTTCTACACAAGACCAGCTTGTCTCATAATGGGCAGCAATATCGATGTACAAAGCTTTGGTAATATTGGATACACGAGTCTGATCCTCGTTTATCAAGAGTAATCCATACACAATGTAATCATAACCAAGACTAGTTCTGGCAGCAATAAGTTTATCAAGTGTAGATTTGATTTCAATTACGAGTGTATTGTGGTTCATGAGAGTCCCCCTTAAAAAGTAATGTAGATAAGAAGGAAGAGCCTGTTTTTGATATCATATCTATTATATACGTATTTATTAAATTTGTAACGACAAAATTTGTGAGTGACTTAACAAATTTTTAAGGAGAATTATCACTTGATTTTTCAAGAAGAAATGCTATAATTAAAAAGATGTCTGTTAAGGCAGAAAATATCATATGGAGTTGTATCGAAGTGGTCATAACGGGGCGCACTCGAAATGCGTTAGCCTCCGGGGCACGTGGGTTCGAATCCCACCAACTCCGTTTGTATGTTTAGTGGAAAATCCTTGTAGAACAAGGGTTTTCTGCTTTTTTATTGCTCGGAAATAAAATTATGTTGTTGTCACGTTTTGTCACGTTTTCGTTTTCTATATTTCTATATGTTGTGGTGACACTAGATTCTGGATTATCTCCTAAAGCATTTAAAATAGCTTTCTTTGTTTCTTCCTCGTTATTTGTATCAAACAGATAATTTTTTATTGTTGTTCCTTCGTCTGCATGTCCTGCGATTCTGCTTGCTGTTGTTATTGGAACTCCATTGTTTACTAAAGTTGAAACAAAGGTCTTTCTGATTCTGTGCGTTCCCTTTACAGGAATATTAATACATCGCTTACAAGCATCTTTAAGGAGAGTATACAGCCTATTAGGATTTAATATATAGCCATCTTTTACGAATAGAAAATCTTGATATGATTCACCAGTTTCTTTATTTATCCGCTGTATTTGTTTTATATACTCTTGCGCCTTTTGTGTTAATGGGATGTATCTGTCTCCTGCATCTGATTTAGTGTATTCTACTGCATGGTATCCGATACGTTTCAGACTGTCTAAATTAGATATATCAAAATCTTCTACAACCTGCCTGTGAATATGTATTTCACCATTCTTTATATCTGAATTCTTAATAGCAAGTATTTCCCCTCTACGTGTTCCTAGTTCAAAATCAAGCATTATAGCAAGTATACATGTATTAGTCGGATTATTTTGCAATCTGCGACTCATTTCATCAAGTAGTAATTGTTTTTCGGAATTATTATATACTTCCTGTGTACTTGCTTTCTTCCTAGTCGGAATAATTTTCTTTCGGTTCACTTCAACTCTGTATGGATTCTCATTTGCTGAAATATATCTTGCTGATACTGCATAACCAAAAGTTTGTTTTAGGATTCCACACATATTACAGAACGCCTTGTCTTTGATCTCTGTTGTATTCACTATGTTATTCAGAAAATCATCAATGTCAATGGGGGTAACGTCCTTATATGGTTTCTGAATGAACTCTGGATTTGTTTTATAATACTTTTTCCAATCGAATGACATTCGCCTTATTGTTCCTGCACTAACTTTTTCTTTCTTATGTTCCATGAATTCATAGAATAGCTGTTCAAAAGTTACTGTATCCTTTCCAATGAAATTCTGTTTTTCTTTTTCAATAAAATAATCACATAATGCAGATTCTATTTCTTCTTTGGTTTTCTTTTTCCTACGAAATGCACCACCTTTGATTGTTTTGTCTGGAATACGGAAATAATAGTAACTGTCTTTTCCAGTTCCATAATGTTTTATTAAAGTGTCCGTATTTTGCTAAAATATCTATTCTTTTCATGTTGTCTGTACTTTTCCAGTACACCTGTTACATTTTATCATACTATTAGAACAAGCAGAAATGCAAGCATCTGTTTTGAAAAGCAAAGCCGTTGAATTAAGGAAGAAAACATAAGATATTTGACACAAACATATTTTGAAACAAGTATGTTTATTTGAGATATTTTATATATTGACGTGTAAAATAATATAGGCATATCGATTGTGGTTTTAAGTACCGCTCGGTATGCCTATTTTTTTTACGATTTTATCACACCTGCTACCTTGATTTTTTTTCAAAAAATACGCTCAAATCATTGTAAAATAAAGGTTTTAACGATATAGGGTTCGATAAGATAGTAATAAGATGTGATGCTTAGAAAATGCTTGATTTACAAGTGAATTGTGGTATTATAATTGTATTGAGGTAAAACGCTAAAAGTGTTGATTTTCCGCATAAAAACGTTGGTGTAGATCAAGAGATGATATCGATATAGGGAAATCTTTTATAAATGTAACAAATAATTCAATGCATTAATACGCTACCGCTTTAACACGCTAAAGTAATAACACTTCAAAATACCCTTTCCTTTTCCTTTAAAGATAATCCTTTGCAACTTTCCTAGATACAGCAACAAATATTTTCCTCATTTATATATATGGTAGTATCCTATTATACGAGCTTTCATTTCAAGATATGTTAATTATCCCCCACCTATTATAATATGTATATCCTTTGTTTTAAACAACGAAATTGCACCCTAGAATCCATTCTAACTATCTTGATGCTAAATTCCTTTGGGTTGAATAAAATAAACGGAATATGGCTAAATTACATAAGGAATTATTAAACAGTAACTATAATAGAAAAGCACCGGAGCAAAAATCCAGTGCTTTAATTTTTTAGATGAAATGCATCTTTCATATTTCTAAATTTATAACGGCTGATCTTCTTCGGACGGTACATATCTAGCCACATCCTTAATATCACAGTGTAATATCCTGCACAAGTCATTCAAAGTTTTAGTAGAGACATCCTTATTATGCTTTAATCGGTGAAGCGTGCTGTTAGACAGATGATGCTTACTTGTCAGTGTATACCAATTTTCAGTTGATTTTTCTAACGTTTCCCAGAAAGGACTATAATCAATCATCTGCTGCCTCCTACATATTCTATGTAATAAGCATAAAATATATTCTAAGGATTGAATATCTTCGCTAAAACGAATATAATAAAGGGAGGAACAAGGAAATATTTGTGGTGAATATTTACCAGAAGGAGGAAAAAGAAATGGCAAATAACAACAATAACAACGGCGGTGGCTTAGGTTTTTGGGGAATGGTTGGTGCAGTATTACTGGCATTGATTATCTTTTCATTAATAGGATAAGCGAGTGAAAAATGATGTAAAGTTAATAATCATTACATTGGGAATGTATATCATTAATCAAATTATTAAAAGTAAGATTCCTATTGAAGGTATAAAATGGTTTATGACCTGTTATTTTAATGATATGATTGGTGGAATTACATTTTGCGCATATTGTAGTATTGTTTTAAAAATGGGACATAGGCAATTGAAAAAAAATGTGGCATATTGAGATGTTAATGTTTTGTTGTGGGATCTTTTGGGAATATATAACACCGTTGTATAGAAAAAATACAATATCAGATATATTTGATATTGTGGCATACATGATTGGTGGAGTTATATATTGGTATATTTTTCAAAAATACCTAAATAACAAATAAAATTTTTGTGTATGGGACATCACTTTTAATCGTAAAGCTGGTGTCTCATACACTATCTCAAAAGTCGAAAATCAGTAAAGGGGAACATATGGGTAAAACGAAGAAAAAAACTATTGGTATTGCAATCTGTATTGCAATAATAGCCATTGGTGCAGGTGGCTTTTTAGGATATAGAAACAACGAAGTAAAGAAGTATAATTCTAAAATTAATGAGCAATTTCAGAAAATGAACGATTTGAAGGGTGAAGCATATTTTCAAGCAAAACATTCTGAAGAATTGGATAATTTACAACAGAAATATGACAAGGTGCAGAATTCAAATAAACTAAGTGATTTAAAAGAACTTTCAAATGAAGTTAATGTATTAGTTGAAAATACAACAAAGGAAATAGATTCGTATAATAAATATTACAAACTCCTTAAAGAAGAGATTGAAACATCTGATAAATTACTTAGGAATTATTTTTCGAGAGAGTACGATTTATCAAAAATTAATGAAACAAAAACAAATGCAAGTAATGCAATAGATAGTTCGGATTTCACTAATTATGAAGAAATTTATTCATCATTAGCAAGCCAAGATAAAGCACTTAATCAATATATTGAGGACGAAATGAATAAAATATATAATGTGCCGATAGAATTAAGTGAACAGTATCCATTTGGGGTTGATGCAGCAGAAATGTCAACAGATTGGAGTTATGAGCCATTAGTTAAACAAAATAAAAATTTCCCTACATGGGTGATTACGTCTGAAGCTGATACATTGGACGGAGAACCATATGCAAATTTATTTATTGAAGGTAGTTCGGCAGAATATTATTGTAATATAGATCAGATAGATACAAAAAAAATAACAGTTCAAGATGAAAATAGAGAACTTAAAGATGCTTTAGTAAACACAGAGGTAACATTTAAAAAGCAAGAAGATTATAGTACGGATGAATATACAGCATTGAATGAGCGTCCAGCATATTTGTTGAAAATGAAATCTGGTGAAATATATTTGGCATTGCAAGATTATGACGGTAATGAATTTTATATTTTATATAGTGCGAAATAATCTAGTGACGGAGAATGACTTATGAAAAAAATAATAATATTATTAGTCAGTTGCATAATTGGAATAGGATTATTATTTACTGGTTGTTCCGATAATAAAAAGAATCAATCATCTACTAATAGTCAAGAAGAAAATATTTTAGCAGAATCACCGCTGCTTGGAGAATGGACATTAAACAAGACTTCTACAGCAGCAGGATCAGCAACAATGGCAGAGATGATTTATGGAAAGTTGTATTCAGAGCCAGATGTTTTTAATTTCAAAGATGATGGAACAATAGAATCACAAACAAATGAATTTAATTTAACGCAGTTTACATGGGGATGCGAGGATGAAAAATACTATCTCTACAAAAATGACCAAAAATGGGAAATTGAGTACAAAGACGATACGATCAGTTTTAATATTAATGACGCATCTTTTGAACTGATAAGAGGTGCGAAAAGTGCAGAGGAATTACTTAAAGCTGAAGGATTATGGCACGAAGATGAATTAGAAATTGTAAATGCTTCTGTGGAGTCTATAGGAAACGGATTCTTTGTTATAAAGTACGAAATCAAAAACAATACTTCTGAAAATCTTACTTTCAAAGGAATCTCAATTGATGAATATAATATAGACGATGTGCAGATAAAATCTTACAAATCTTATAATAAGAATGCTACGTTTTTTGAAATTGCCCCTGGGGAAAGTGGAGTATTAGAATTAACATTTGCATATGATTCTGGAATAACAAAAGCGGTAACTAATTCATATGAATATGAAAATGCAGACGGAGTGTTAATATCAGGTTCTTTCTCAACACCATATGAAGTTACAGGTATTCAATAAGGCTCTATTTCGATTAATAATAGAAAGAAACAAAATAGTTTACAACACGAGCGAAAAATTATATTGATGCACAACATTTTCTAAAAGAGGTACTTGATAAGTATCTCTTTTTTTTGGATGTAAACATACGCTCCCTCCTATTTGTGTGCTGCTGCCGGAATTATAAGACACAAAAGGTTGAGAGTTTAGGGGGATTACTGATTACGAAAAATTGACTCCACAATTTTGAGGAGTCAATCGTATAAAAATAGCACCCTGATTTGCGTTTCGCTTTTGCATTTAGGGTGCTTTTGTTGGTTATAGGTTTTTCAACTTCGCTTGAAGTTGGTCAATTTGTGCCTGGACTTCTTCTTTTGCCTTTTGTTTTTCTATATAATCTGCATCAGGGATGAATTCCATTATCTCATCTGGCATACAGTGGAAATAGTCGCAAATTCGACAGATGGTATCAGTTGTGATAGACTCGTTTCCTCTTAATTTTTTAAACGTAGTTCCCCCAATTCCAGCTGAATCTCTAACTGCTTTTGAGTCATTCCCTCTGCTTTTAGCTTTTCAAAAAGCCTGTTAAACTCTACTTTCATCTTATATGCCTCCATTCGTATATTCACCTAGGAGAAACACCACCGCCCTGAAATGGATGTTTCATAGACCATTGAACACTTTTAGGGACAGTAACACGTTTCGTTCCATGCTTATTTTCTTTATGTTGATAACGTTTTTTGAAAATTCTTTTAGGATTTATTTTTTCCTCATTTTTCTTATAATAATCCCACATGAGATCTGTATACTTGTTTTTCATTTCACCTTGAACCCATGTTTTTTATCGGGAGATATAATAAAACATGTAGGTTATGTTTCTTTGAATAGAAGTTGGATTTGTTACAAAAAATTTCAATTCCATTGTCTAGGTGTAGTACGATTGTACCGATTGAAAATTCCCTGTCGTGTATAAGATACTGTCCACCCAGTGTATGATATATGCGCATATGTAACACCTTCCTATATATTATTTCCCTTTATTATATCATGAGTTGTAAAAATAAAAAACTGCGAGAATAGGCATTTTATATAAAGTCAATGAAGAATATCTTATTACGAAAATTTGACTCAGTGTGTGGATGAATCACATTATACTATCTGAAAAAGCAGATTGTCTCTCTATGATTTTAACTACCCTCGCACCATACAGCACCACTATAGCAGAGACAGAGCAACACAGACAAGAACCAAACCATCACCGACCAAACAAAATAATGCAAAAATTTCTGTTGCTGTTTACCGTTATAGAAAAGCAATTTTAAGGAATGCTAGAGTGGAATAACGAACAGACAAAAGAAAAGGCTAGAGGACTTTCAAAATCCTTTAGCCTTTTTTTACGCTTATTAGAATTACTCAAGAAAAGTGTCTGCTCTGTACATCACATCATCAATATGATTATTTAATGGATTATAAACCAATACCGTCTCCATTGTATCCCCTATCTTTACATCATCCGCAGAATATTTTATATAACTTCCATCTGCTGTAATCCTTGCATCTCCATTATCAGAAGTAACAACCGCATGAACGACTTCAATAATTATCTTGCCATTTCTATTCTGTACTGCGTAGGTGCATCTGTCGAAATCTTCAGCAGAATTGATATAATATATTTCTGTCTCAAATCCTGTCATATCAATTCCATTCAGTGAACTATTGACCGTTGTTTCTGTTGTTGTCTCTTGTCTGCTTTGTGTTGCTGTCTTTGTGCTTTCAGTATCTATCATGTGCGGTATTGTCATTCCTGTTATCATGCTTGTTATTATCCATGTTATCAATGTTCTTTTCATATCTCTTTTAACCTCTTTCTTATGTGATAATAGGGTGTAGCCTATACACTACACCCTTATTTATTATTGTTCATTCAGTATGTATTTAACTGCTTTCTCTGCTTTGCTACTTGCTGATACGATGAACTTGTTGTCGTTCTTTAATGCTTGTAACCAGTTCTGTATATATGCGCTTGAGTTCCTAAAGCCCTTTTCCGTCTCAATGCCTAACATATTGACAAGTGTAGCACTTCCAAGCTCTGCAACGAGTTCTTCCTTTGAATAGCTTTCACCTCCGAAGTGTGCGCTTGCTCCTGTTTCCAATCTGTCGAGCCTGTTCTTATGTCCAGTGCTGTGAATCATTTCATGAAACAGTGTAGAATAAAATTCTTCAATGTTTTGATACTGTTCTCGGCAAGGTACTTCGATATAATCAAAGGTCGGAGTGTAAAAAGCTTTGTTTGTTACCTTTTCAAAAATCTTTAAGTGTTCTCTGTTCATGTAGTCGGTTTTGATTTTCTCGGCTTCTTCAATCGGTTCAAGATCTGAAATTTTCAACTGTTCTTTCGGTTCAACTCCATCAACCTGTGAGATGTGAAACACGTTGTAATATCTTAATAAAGGTATCTGTTTAATTAGCTTTTCACCGTTTTCATTTTCTTCTTCATATGGCTGAATCTTCCAGGATGTAACAACTTCTGATTTCTCGCCTTTTCTAATCTTACCGCCTAAGTCATTCCATTGTTTAAATGTTGCATACTCTCCATCGTGTTTAAGAAGTAACTGATTAAGTAATGAGTAAGACTTGTTACTTACTCTATTGTAAGCTCCGCTGTGTGTTCCACTCCAAGGTTTCTGCCACGGTATAACACCATTTTCTAACTGTTCAATAATTCTTTCTGTAATCATTTCGTATACTGATTTCTTCATATCTTTGAACCTCCTCTGTATTTATTTGTTAATATTATAATACATTAGTACCAATACAAAAACAATATACATTAGTACCAATACTTGACTCATGGAATTGTGCAAAAGTAACAGATTTAAAAACACATTGGTACTAATACACAATATAACGACATTGGTACTAATACATATTTGTACATTTTGCGAATTGAAAATACATTAGTACCAATGTACAATGTAATCAACAACAAAACAACAGAGTAAACAGCGAAGGGTGAAAACGAAGTGGCGAAAGCGTACCGAAGACACCAACGTAATACCGATGAGGGATAAGGGGATAATGAGATGGTCGAGAAACCTTAGATAGCTTTAAAGCCTGTCGGAGCTGTTAGCTCTTATAAGAAGAAAGAGAGGAAAAACATATGTGTACAAATATGAAAGAATTACAGCAAGTTTCCGAAAAGATTTTTGAATTGGAGCAGAAGAAAGCCAAGAAGAAAAAAGAGATTGATGCTCTTGAGAAAGAAATAAAACAGTTAAAAAGTGAGACATCTTCTTATATGAAGAAACGTCAAAAGAACGAATTGACTGTTGCAGGATTAACAATTCTTTTCACAGCATTTCATAAATCATCTTTTGACAAAGATGTATTTATAGCAAATGAGGGTGAGGACAAATACAAGAAGTATTTGAAAGATATCCAAGTTGAAAGAGTCACAGTTAAAGTTGCTAATAATTAAATGACAGCGCCACGCGGAGCAATCCGCCGGCTGTAATGCTACCACGGTGCACAGTGAGAGTTCCAAGTCTCTATTAAAAGCAGAGGACAGCAGACACGAAGAAAGTGAGGAAAACAGTATTGAGATATAAAACAGTTGCAGAGTTCGGAACATATGCAGTGATCGAGCCGACAGAGCCAGTGGAAAAGATTGAAATAATCAATATTCATAGAAAACCCGAAGTAGTAAAAGCGCAAGAACACAAGCGGATTACTTGTAAAAAGAGTAGAAAAAACCATGAGAAAGAATTAAATTTGTCAGCTTATATGGCAATGGCTGTTCCTTTTCTTTCAATGGTTGGAATGGTTGCATGGTGGGTAGCAGTTGGATATTAGGAGAGGAGAACAGCAGTTATGATGTACAGCGAGTTTATAGAAATGAGTGGCAATAGTGAGAGTTACATATCTTTTAAGGAATACACAGAAAAAATTGAGCCGATCTATATGAACTGCGATATTTCAACCAAGCAGGAGTTTATAGAGCTTTTTAAAGATGTATTCAAAAAGATAGTATATCCGATTGTCAATAATTTAATAAAACAATGCCAATAGAGGACAAGTTGACATACATTCATTCAGAAGGTTCAGACGTTGAAAACCATATAAAATTAATTGATTTACAAGCAAGAAAGCTTGCATATCAATACATGAGACTATATCTCGGAGTTTAAGAGGGTGAAGCAGATGAAAAAATCAATAACAGAATTTGCAGTTGAGACAGACAAGAACAAAGTAGTTAAAAGAATTGGGAAGAGTGTTGTATTACATCCAAGGACACACTTTTGCGGAGAACGTACAAAATGGTTTGATGATGCGAAGATTTCAAATCAGAAAAAATGAATTCAGGGTGTGACGGTTTAGCCGTGGGAGATCCAGTTCTCCGCACTCATTAGCAATATTGCCATAAATACATATAGAAGGTGAGACAATGACAAGTACAGATTTAACAGTATTACAGCCATATTGTGAAAATCATATGCGACTACTCAAAAAAATATCAAAATCAATCTTCTTGAGGTTGGGTGAACCGTTGACAGAAGCAGACTATGACGATTTTTACAGTATCGCAAATATGACATTATGGCAGGTTTATAACTCTTATGATATTAGCAAGGGTGCAAATTTCAATACATATCTTTGCAATTGCTTAAAGAAGAAGTTTAAAACAGAAATACGAGACAGACACAGAGGAAAAAGAGTTATCAATCAGCTTGCGACTTCATTAGATGCAACTAATGACAGCGAGGAAGGATGTACCATATCGGATTTTATACCATCCGATTTTGATACATTCGAGGAAGTAGTCAAAAACAACAACGAACAATTTCAGGACAAAGTGCAGCAGTACATTTCAAAACTTTCTAATCAGCAGATTAATATATTAAATCTTCTGATAGATGGGTACAACCTAAAGATAATACGCAGATTTTAGAAATTTCGTCAACTGAATATGCCGAAAAGATGAAGATTATGAAGAAGTTTTGAAAATATTAAAGATTTTATTTTAGGAAGGCAATCACATAATGAAGAATATCCAGAAAGCAGAACA